>FUFK010039131.1_pt1 | contig 71283 bp, 83 predicted proteins | sample 1021851 | NCBI WGS metagenome assembly FUFK01 (sample SAMEA51879418, study PRJEB19060) | metagenome | reverse complement strand
TTCAATAAAAGATAGTACCGCATCCAGTTTTATAACGAGTCAAGCAGGAAAATTAAAACTACGTGCAGATGTTAACGGTGAAGGTGCTAGTTCAAGAATCCAATTTGATGTCGATGGCTCAGAAGCCGCCCGTATCGACTCATCAGGAAACCTTCTGGTTGGTACGACTTCAGAATATGGAACCAATGGTATTAGCTTGCGTTCATCAGGTCAGGTGTATGCCAATCGTGATAATAATACATCAGGTGTTTTTAACCGCGGTGGCACTGATGGTGCGATTGTTAATTTCAGCAAAGACGGCACAACCGTAGGGTCTATTGGTTGTGACAGTGGCTTGCTTACGATTGGTGAAAGTGGCCAAAATCAACTGGCAGTGGACTACGACACAGCAACTGGTATCAACGGTGTGCGTCTGCAAAACAGCGGAGCCAGTGGTGGCGGCATAATTATCGCAAATAATGGCACTACGATAGGCCCGTATACTGACGACTCAATTATTCTTGGTAATAACAGTCAGCGATTCAAAAACCTTTACCTCTCAGGCGGTGTCTACTTAGGCGGCACAGGCTCTGCCAATCTGCTTGATGATTATGAGGAAGGTACGTGGACTCCTACGGCCACTGTCAATGGATTTTCGCAGACAATTTCTAGCCTTTCCGGAAATTACACAAAAATTGGTCGAAGCGTTACAGTTAATTTACAAATAACCTTATCTGCCGCAGGATATGCGTCTTCATACAGCCAGATTGGAACATTGCCTTTTACACCTAACGGAAACTCAGCAGGTGTTTATTCTTCTGGACAGCTTGCCGCTAATGGCAGAGGAAATAATACAACGGTTTTATTTAATAATACTAGCTTTTGGTTACATGAAGCCACTGGTACTCAGACATCAACAATCTGGTATGCAACCATTACATACTTTACAAATTCTTAATTATCCCCACTGGATCGTGAGGACGGACAGGAGAAAACAATGGCACTAACTAAACAAATCGTACAGGACAAGATCGAGACAGTCGCAGTCGGCGATCACAAGGTCATCCAAGTACGTACAGCAACCCGAATCGTTGAGGACGGTGAAGTGATATCATCATCCTACCATCGACACGTACTGACACCTGATGCAGACTTAACCAATGAGTCTGCTGAGGTAACAGCAATCGCCAACGCAGTGTTCACCGACACTGTGAAAGCAAACTACCAGACCTTTTTAGATAATCAGGAGTAAACATGGAACTCACAATCGCAAACCTTGAACGCACACTACCGTCTGGTGTCGTGTACAACATCCATTATCGTTTTGACCTAGTAGACGGTGAGTACAGCAAAGGTGCTTACGGCACAGTCTCTGTTGCAGGTGATCCCAACGCTGAAGGCTTTATTGCCTATGACGATCTCACTGAAGAAACCGTCAAGACATGGGTCACAGAGGCTCTGGGTGGACAGGAAAAAGTTGATGAGATTGAAGCCGCACTACAGGCCAAGATCGAGGAAGACAAGAATCCTACGTCTGCCACTGGCATGCCTTGGGCTTCAGAAGAATAGTAAGGAAACAGGATGAACGGGATGGCAACAGAAAGCACAAAGACTTTAGTAGATGGGTTGAGTGTAGTCACTGTGATTGGAACTCTGGGTGAAGTGTTGCCTCCGTTGGCGGCTTTGTTTACTTTAGTGTGGACATCAATCCGAATCTACGAAACTAAAACAGTACAGAAGATGTTGGGCAGGGCAAGCCCAGATGATAGCTGAACTAGCCGCCGCTAATGCCGCCTTTGCGGTTATTAAGGAGACCATTGCTAATGGGAAAGAAATCTACGAAGCAGGAGAAGCTCTGGCAGATTATTTCGGACTCAAAGCACAGATACAAAAGAAGGCTCACGAACATGGCTATAAGTCAGATTTACAGGCCTTCATGGCCGCAGAACAGCTAAAGGAATACGAGGCGGCTCTGAAACAAATGATGGTGTGGCAGGGTCGCGGGGGACTCTGGCAAGATTGGTTAACCTATCAACAGGAAATGAGACAAAGCCGTGAAGCCGCAGAAAAAGAAGAGAAACTCAAGAAGGCTAAGCGTAAAGAACGCATTGTTAATATATGCCTTAGCATTACTCTTGGTGCTTGTATCCTCTCCGCCATTGGCTTGGTAGGTTATATTTTTTATTGGCTTGCACAACAGAGGTAATGTATGTGGACAATATATGGACTTATTACAGTTGCTTTGCAACCGGGCATAATACAAATTATAGAGCAAAAAGAATTTGAAAACCCTCAAGACTGCTTTAAAGAAGCAATGGTAATCATGCAAGATAAAGAAGATTCTCGAGGAATGGTTTGCGTTCCAATACCAGAAGATAAAAAAACAGGAGTATGATACATGCTTGGCCTAGTCACAGCTATCACGAACTTGGCAGGTACATGGGTCAGTGCCAAGGCGGAGTCAACCAAGGCCACCGCAGAGGCCAAAGCCACCGCACTGAAAACAGCGGCACAGTCCACAGCGGATTGGGAGCGCATCATGGCCGAAGCCTCCAAGAGTTCTTGGAAAGACGAGTGGCTTACAATCGTATTCAGCATCCCGCTGATTTTAGTCTTTATACCAAGCATGGTAGAACATATTCAAGCGGGATTTACAGCATTGGCAACTTTGCCAACTTGGTATCATGAGATACTCATGGTAATTGTACTAGCGTCCTTTGGTGTCAAAGCCGGTAAAGGACTTATGGATCTAATGGGGAAAAAATAATGCCGGGATATGGAATGGGATACGGAATGACCAATAAGTCTAAAGACAAAAAGAAAAAGAAAAAAATGGTAGCTAAGAAAACAATGCCTAAGAAGCGCACACGGAGAGCATAATGGCTAAAGGTGTAAAGCATTACTTTAGGGACGGTACAGAGTATAAAGGAGCCATGCATAAAGACGCTAAAGGACGGCCAATGTCTGGAGCACGGCATACTAAAAATAGTAAATACCTGTACCACATGAGTGAGCTATCAAAAACAGCAAAAAAGAAGGCTAAAGCATAATGCCATACTCAAAGTATAGTGCAAAACAAAAAAAGTTAGCGGCCTTGGCTCCTCCACGAAATAAAATTACTGGTGCTGATTTAAGGAAATTAAGACGTGGCAAAAGCAAAACCAAAAAAAGCAAATGATGCCTGTGCTCGTAAGGTCAAAGCTCGTTATAAGGTTTGGCCTTCAGCATATGCTTCAGGGGCTGTAGCAAAGTGCCGAAAAGTTGGAGCAAAAAACTGGGGAAACAAAAGTGGCCGTAAGAAAAAGTAAAAAGGGTGCTTCACTTAAAAAGTGGTTTAGCCAGAACAAAGGCAAAGGTTGGGTTGACTGCAAGACAGGGAAGCCTTGTGGTCGATCTGGTTCTAAGGATAGACGTAAAAGTTATCCAGCGTGTAGGCCTACAATGGCTCAATGCAAAGCCAGTGGGGCTAAAAGTGCTATAAAGAAAAAAACATCCTCTAAACGTGTTAACTGGAAAAAAAAGTAATGGCTAAGAAAAAAGACCCTAGACTTGCACGAGCCGGTGTTTCAGGTTACAACAAGCCTAAGCGAACTCCGGGCGGTTCTAAAAAGTTTGTAGTGGTTGCTAAAGAAGGTGATAGAATTAAAACTATACGTTTTGGTGATCCTAACATGACTATTAAAAAAGACCAACCCAAACGCAGAAAGTCTTTTAGAGCACGTCATAGGTGCGACACAAGCCCTCCAAGTAAACTCACAGCCCGTTACTGGTCGTGTAAAAAATGGTAAACTTGACATTTGACCAAAAATGTGCTATAATAGTACATATGTACTCTAAGGTATTCTCATGACATATATCGACCTTATTAATAATGTTTTAAAACGCTTACGAGAGCGTACAGTATCAACAAAAGACGAAACAACGTATTCAACGTTAATTAGTGTGTTAATTAATGATGCTAAAACTGAAGTTGAGAATGCATGGAACTGGTCTGCTTTACGTCAAACATTGACGCTTTCGACACTTACGGGGATTTTTACTTATAACTTAGAGGGTACTGGTAATAACTTTAGTGTTATGGATGTGGTTAATCAAAATGGTGATTACTTTATGGAATACCGCACTCAACACGATTTTAATCAGTTTTATTTAAATCAGACACCCACAAGTGGAAATCCTAGATATTATAATTTTAATGGTGTATCTTCTATTGCCGGTGGCGATGAAACAGATGGAGATACTAAAGTTGATTTATACCCAAAGCCTGATAGTGTTTACACTATTTTCTTTAATATTATCCAACGCACGGGCGATCTTGTAGCCAACACAGATAAGTTAATTTGTCCATCGTTGCCTGTTTTGTTACTTGCTTATGCTAAAGCAGTTGAAGAGCGAGGTGAAGACGGTGGCGTTGGTAGTTCATCAGCTTATGCAACAGCTACCCGTGTTTTAAATGATGCAATTGCTCAAGATGCCCAAAGGCACACTGAAGAATTAGAATGGGTTGTATAAATGGCTAAACAACTACAAGCACTCAGTATTGCCGCACCGGGATTTTTTGGTTTAAATACCCAAGAGTCTGGCATTACGCTTGAAAGTGGATTTGCATTAACTGCTAATAACTGCATTATTGATAAATATGGACGCTTAGGTGCACGTAAGGGTTGGCGTTATGTAACGACCTCAGGCGGCTCTAGCGTTAATCTTTTAGGTTCTCATCGGTTTATTGATATTGAAGGCACTGAGACAATTTTATCGTGGTCTGCCACTAAGTTTTACAAAGGCACTACAACACTTACTGAAATTACACCTACATCTGACAATACATTTACTGAAGGTAACTGGCAATGTGCTACACTTAACGATAAGGCCTATTACTTTCAACGTGGCTATAAGCCAATGGTGTATAACCCAGTTAACGGAACTATTAAAGATGTAGAAGATGAGACATCGTTTAGCGGTGTTAGTATTAATAGCACTACTCAAGCGCCTCCCGGTAATACTGTACTTTCTGCTTATGGTCGTTTGTGGACTGCAGATATTCAAGACCCAAGCGATAATTCTTACTACGATAAAATGACTGTGTATTTTTCTGATCTGCTTGACGGTGCGGATTGGAACTCAGGCTCTGCAGGTTCAATTAATTTATCTGCAATTCTTGTTAACGGCACTGATGAAATTATTGGCATGGGTGCTCAAAATGGACAATTCATTGTTTTTTGCAAACGAAACATTGTAATATTTGATGATACCGGCGGTAGTTCTTCTTTTGATCCTGCTAATCTTAGGCTGGTTGAAGTTATTAGTCGTGTAGGTTGTGTTGCACGAGATAGCATTCAAAACACTGGTATTGATATTTTCTTTTTGTCTGAAGATGGCTTGAGAAGTCTCGGTAGGGTTGTTCAAGAAAAGTCACTACCGATGCGTGATTTATCTAAAAACGTAAGAGATGATGTAGTTAATTTAACAGCCGTTGCAAATGTAGAACAAATTAGATCAGTTTATTCTGAAGACAATGCATTTTATTTGTTGTTGTTTCCCCATGTTCAACAGGTGTATTGTTTTGACACTCGCGCTCCTTTGCAAGACGGGTCTTTGAGGGTTACTGTTTGGGATACGCAGAATCAAAATAATATGTTATCCTTAGCCAACTCTGTTTTGTTTATGCAAACCGATGGCCTTGCGGAATATTTTGGATACAATGATAATACTGCAGAATATACGTTTCAATATTTTACTAATTATTTTGATTTTGGTAACTCAACTACAACTAAAATGTTAAAACGAATTTCTGCTACCATTATTGGTGGAGTTGACCAACCATTTATTTTTAAAGCAGGATTTGATTACACTGATAATTACACATCGTATCCTGCAAGATTAGAAGACTTAGCAATTGCAGAATATGGAATTGCTGAATACGGTGCTAATGGTGCAACAAGCCCAACTGATCCCACTCCTGCAGAATATACAAGTGGCACGATTTCAGATATTGTTAGACTTCCCGGCTCAGGCACAGGAAGTATTCTTCAGGTTGGTTTTGAAGCTAACCTTAATGGCGCAGAAATATCAATTCAAAAATTAGATGCATACGTTAAACAAGGCAGGATTTTATAATGGCCAATTATCAAAAATTAACTAACTTTGACACTAAAGATAATCTTGCTAGTGGAAACGCTAATAAAATTATTAAAGGTGCAGAGATTAATGCGGAATTTGTAGCGATTCAAAATTCTATTGAAGAAAAAGCAATGATTGACTCGCCTACATTTACAGGAACTCCTGCGGCTCCTACAGCAAGCTCTAGCACAAATACAACACAATTAGCAACTACAGCATTTGTACAGACTGCTGTAGGTGCTTTGGTAACTATTCCATCAGGAATGATTGCACCGTTTGCCGGCCCTGCAGATGGAGGCCATACTCCCCCTACAGGGTGGTTTTTATGCGATGGTCAAGCTGTTAGTCGTAGCACATATGCAAATCTTTTTGCGGTTATTGGAACAAGATATGGAGCAGGAGACGGCACTGCTTCCAGCGGAACAACCTTTAATGTTCCTGATCTCCGTGGACGTATTATTGCCGGTGTTGACGATATGGGAGGTTCTGCGGCTTCTCGTTTAACAGGCGACAATGGGGCTACTACAGCTACTGCAAGTGCTAATGGGTCATTTACAACTACCTCTAACATTCTTGTTGACGGTAATAGCGGTACAATTGTTCTTGGGATGAAAGTTACAGGCACAGGAATTCCCAGTGACACTTTTGTTATTAAAGTTAATAGTCAAACAAACATTCTCTTATCCGCTAATGTTACTATTGCAGACGATACTGCATTAACATTTGTATTTGATGGCGCACTTCTTGGCTCTGCCGGTGGTAAAAATACTCACTTGTTGACAAGCGCTGAGTCTGGTCTTCCGAGTCACAATCACCAATTAAATGAATCGCCCCATAGTCATGATACAACTCTTGATAATCAAGATACAGATGCAAGCGGCAGTAGCGGTGTTCAACGAAGCGGTGGAAGCGGTAATATAAATACAGCTACGGCTACTACAGGCATTACCATAGACGCTGTAGCCGCCGCAGACGCATCATCCGCCCACAACATTATTCAGCCTACGTTAGTGCTGAATTACATTATTAAACAGTAAGAGGTACGACAAATGATTGGAGGAATATTAGGAGGTGCTATTGGCTCTAGTATTAATCCTGCATACGGGCAAATAGGCGCGGCCTTAGGTAAACAGTTTTTAGGCGGCGGGTTATTTGGAGACTACGGTGGTGGTGCTTCCAGAGAAGCTATAGAAGCCGCACTTAAAATGGCAGATAATATTCGTTTTCGGCCTGTTACTGTCGGTACAACTTCTGGTGTAGCCGCTTTAGACCCTCAGGCAGGTGAGTACGGTGTTGCTCTGGCTCCTGCATATCAGAACATCTTAGGGTCTGCTTTAGGCGGTGCAGGGGGACTCTTTCAACAACTAGCCGCTTTTGACCCACGACAGCGTGAAAGAGAAGTCTTTGAAGAACAAGTTTCACTTCTTCAACCTGAGTTTGAAAGACAAGAAGAACGTTTACGACAAGGAATGTTTGGTAGTGGTCGGTTGGGTTTACAGCTTTCAGGTGAAGGCGTAGGTGCTGGTGCGGGATCAGGCATGGTTCAGCCTGATGTGTTTGGTTTAGGAACAGCACAACAACAGACGCTTGCTAAGGTTGCCGCAGGATCACGTCAGCAAGCCTTAAATGAAGCTCAACAGCTTGGTAGACTTGCTCAGGGAATGTTACAGTCTGGTATGTCAATTTCTGAAATGGAGCGTCAGTTGATCGCTTTGGGTATTGATGCAGAAACTGCACGATCTGCCGCAGAGTTTGGAGCCGCACGAATTGCAATGAGTCCTTATGAGTATTTGTTTAGTTCATCTCAAGACCGTAGTCGAGGCGAGGGGGACTTTTTCAGTAATCTTTTTGAGGGTTTAGATGGTTTTGGTGGTAACAATCCTCCAACAGCTAAAGACCCAAGTAGACCTATGGTGAGTATTGTAAATGGCTAGAAGAAATCAAGTATTATCATTATTTGGTGCAACTCCTGCTCAGATTCTTCAGCAGATTCGTCAAGAAGATCAAGCTAGGATGGCTCAAATGCGTACTCCTGAGTCTAGGGTAGGATTTGGCCTTGGACGAGCTATTAAACGAGCGTTTAGCGGAGAAGACCCTAGAGTTACTGAAGCACGTCAAAGGCAAGAGTTAATTCGACAAGGCCGTGCAGATGCAAGGCGAGCACAAGCTCAAGCACAAGCTCAAGCACAAGCTCAAGAACAAGCTGTGCTAGATGAACGCCTAGGTGGTCTTGAGGGTGCAATGTTGTCTGAAGCAACAGGCCGTGGTAATTTACCAAAAGTTCAACCACCTGCTCCTAGTCGAGAAGAAATTATGATGCGTAACCTTGACAACAGAGCACAAGAATTTGATGCAATAGCGGCTCGTTTAGAAAGCGTACCGGGTTTTGAAGAACAAGCAAGTATGGCACGTAATAGAGCCACAGAAGCTCGCCTAGGTGTTTTTAGCCTACAAAAGACCCTTGCAGACATTGAAAAGTCAAGGCGTGGTGCGGCTCCTAAGTTCCAAGAAATCAAAGAAGGTGACGAGATTGTTACTTATCGAGTTGATGCTGACGGTACACGGACAGAGGTTGCTCGTGCAGAGCGTTATAAGCCTGAAGGCACTGATATTAAGGTTGAGATTGATAAAGGCACGGAAAAGTTCCTAAAAAATCTTGGGGGTGGCCTAGCAGATTCATATGTGGAATCGCTTAAAGGCACTCAGACAGCCGTTAAATCTCTTGCAACAATTGACCGTATGGACAAGTTACTTGATTCTGGAGAGGTAATTACAGGTACAGGTGCTGAGTTTATCAAGAATGCAACCAAGGTGCTTAACAAGCTAGGATTTACTGACAGTAATCGCCCTGCGGCTACAGAAGAATTCTTTTCTGCGAGTGCGGGTCAAACACTTCAATTATTGAGAACTGGTGCTCTTGGCACAGGTAACTCAATTACTGAAGCTGACAAAGAGTTTATGCGGCAAGTAGCTGGTAACGAATTATCATTGGACGAAAATGCAATTCGTCGAATCAACCGTATCAACCGTCAGGTCACTGGTGCGGCAATGATCTTACACAATCAACTTATTGATGAGATTAAAGGGTCATTCCCTGATGAGCAGATTAAGTTGCGTAAGGTCGATGTACCTTATGACCGCTTAGGGTTTGAAAGAGCACAGAACCCAGAGACAGGTGAAATCATCTATCTTGATCCTTATCGTGGAATGTATGTAAGAGCAGACGGAACACCTGTTCAATAGGAGACCAAATGGCACAATTACCTCCCGGCTTTGTCAGAATGCCACAGGCAGGCCCTACACCCCCAGTAGCACCCCAACCCCCACAACAGCCTCCTACGCCTGCCTCAGGCCCTCAGGTTGCCCCTCAGGCTACCTCAAGAGTTCCTGCAGGTTTTCAACCCGTTCCTCAAGAAGTTCCTACAAGAGAGCAAGACAGAGACTACCTAGAGCGCATGGGTGACATTATAACATCCCGTGAGCAACGAATGGAACGTGCGTATGAAGGTTTCCAAGAAGGTCAGATTGGCTTTGGTCAGATGTTTATTACTCAAATGGGATCAGCTATCGGAGCACTTGCGGAACTTACGGGTGAAACAATGTTTACGGTATTGAGTCAGATGACTCCCGATGATGCAAAAACATACTTAAAAGAAATTGTAGCATCGGGTGGCTCTGAACTGTTAAATTCTGAAGATGCAAAACAAGCGTTAGAATGGTACGAAAATTTATCACCTAGCCAAAAAGATTTTATGCTAAGTGCTTTAGACTTAACCCTTGCAGGGCCTTTTGTTAAAGCCGTGGGATTGCCACTTAAGGGTTCAAAAAAGTTTCCAGATGCACTTGGCCCTCAAACTGCTGTTGCAGGAGATAAAAAAGAACTAGCTAATATTATTTTAAGTCAAAAACCAGCAGACCGTGCGGCACGTTTAGGAGAAAAATTAAATCCATATAACAATAGCATTTTAAATACTGCAATTAGCTTAGGTATTAAAGGTAGTGATGAACCTGCTAAAATGATTCCAATATTTCAACGAGAAGTAAATCGTTTAACAACTAAAATTACCACAGAACTAAAAAAAGCTAAAAATAAAGGTTTGCGAATGAGTCGAGGTCAAGTAGCAACTCAAGTAGAAAAAGCTTTACAGCAGTTTGTCAAAGAAAATGCTGAGTTTGAAGATTTTAAAAACTTAAGTAATATTGTTTCCCAAGCAGAAGATGTGTTTACTACAGCTAACAAAAAATTTGATGGAACACCTGAAGGATTATACAAACTGCGTCAAGAAATGGATAAAATTGCAGAAAATGTATTCGACAAAAACTTATTTGAAGGGTCTAAAATTGGCTTAGATGTTATTAGGGTTATTCGTAACACGCTTAACGATCAAGTTGATGCCCTAGCTCCGGGAGTTCGAGACACACTGCGTCGTCAACATTATGCAATTGAAGGAAAACTAAACGCTAAACAATATGGTATAGCTCAATCACCTAACAAGGGAATTGCCAAAGTTCTTAATTTTGTTGAACGGCATCCATTTATTGCAGGAAGTGCAATTCAAGGGGGTGGGATGTTTAGCAACGTATCGCCTACTTTGGCTACTTCAGCGGCCTTAGGTTTAGGAGCTTATGGATTAACACAGCCCGGAGGACGTAGGCTTGCTGGGGAAGTCCTTGAGCAGGGAACACGAGGAACTGCATTTGAGGCCGGTAAACTTGTTCCAGAGATTATTGAGGAATCTCCATAATGGCTAATGCATTAGACAGAATTGCAAGTAACCCTCAACTATTTCCTAAACAAGTATCGGATAGTGTTTATAATACTAACCCGATAGGGCGTACAGTATTGGACATAGGTGGTGAAGCCCTTAGTGCATTTACTAACATTCCATCAGATTTATATCGCGTCGGTTCTCAATATGGCTCAAGTGATCCTCGTGTGCGTAGAAACCCGCTAGAAGTGGGTTTAGGTGTCGGTAATGCTCTGATTGGTAAGCCTTTAGGTACGCTTTTTAGTGCTTTTACCCCAGATGTTCCCGATTTTATTGCAGAGCCAGTAGGAAGAGCCTTTCAATCTACAGGTATTCCACAAGCTCTCAGTGATTTAGCACAAGAAAACCCTAGGCTTTTTAGAGGTATTGAAGAGGCTGGCGGTTCTATTCCGTTTTTACGAGCCGCCTTTGGTGGTGTTCAAGGACTACAGCGTCTATCTCAAAACTTAGTAAACAACTTACAACGTAGTCCAGAAAAACAATTTTACTTAAGTAGATCAAAAGCTGAAGAAATAGCTAAAATAAATAATCCAGAACTTAAGGGCGTTGAACTAGATAATGCTATTGAAAAAGTGCAGACAGTTTCTCGTATAAAGGCTACTCAAGAAGGTTTAGCGGAAGGACTTGGTAACTTTATTAAGCAATCATTTAGTCCTCAGTCAATGGCTGAATTTAACCAAAGAGGTGTTAGTCAGACTGCAATTAATCTAGCTAATAATCCTGATGCAACCCCTGCGGAATTATTTGGACAGTTTGCCTATGAGTCTTTGGTTAGTAAAGGATTTCAAAACTTAAAACCAATACTGAAAAAGCTCGATAATGAATACTTTACTCACACAGGTATTGCATCAGTAGACCAATTTAAAAAGTTTGCTAAAGGAATACAAGAGAAAGATGCAGAAGCCTTCTATCGGACAATTATGGCATCTCAGGGTGTGTCTAACCCCCAACGGACAATCCTTGTTGCAAGACAGCCCACACAAACATCAAAATCAGGCCAGTTACGTCAACTAGCAGTATCATCGGGTAAAGTACCTAGGGCCTTGCCTACGATCTTTCCGTTAGCAAAGCCTCACACAGCGGAGACGTTCCTACGCGCACATAAAGTAGCTTCTAGGGCTAGACCAAACAAGGCTTTGTCTGTAGAACAATCTAATGCTATTAAGCAAGCCTTTAAAAATAACCCCGCGCTTTCTACTATTACTGACCCTGAACAACTTAAAGTAGCTCTAGCAGATAGTCTTCCTACAAATCAAAAGTTTCCAGTTACACGCATTGTCAACGATGTAGTATTTAATTCTAAACAGACGGGTTTTAAATCTAATGTTGAGTTACGAGAGGCCCTAGAAGCTAAAATTGGGGGCCGTGATGATATGAAAATAATTACTAACTCAACTCAAACAGACTTACCTGATAATGAAAGAGACATTTTTATCACTACCTCCGAAATCAGCGATGCATTTGAACTAGGTGGTGTTGGTATTGTTTACCGTATCAAGCCTAATGGTGCAATGAGTGCTGTTATTCACGATACTAATGACCTTTTTGGTATGGATGCTCCGGGAGCATTAAAGACTGTAGTAGCAACTCCGCCCATAACTAAGAGTCTTCTCGATATGGAAGACCCCGCCTCAGTATTTGATCTGCCGAAAAAGTCTGAGGCAGTGCAAGAGATTGCTGAAGAACTTAGAACTCCTGTACAGCCTACGGCAAGGGACTATGCTGATGTAGGCGCTAATGTGGGCGCTACAACAACGGCTATAGGCGGATTACTCGTTGATGATCCTACGACTGAAGAAAATCCTTTAGCTCCGACCATTGAATAAAAAAAGCCCTCCTAAGAGGGCTAATGAGTCACGACAAACTACTCAAAAATGTCAAACACCTCACCAATCATTATTTTAAAGAAGGGGACATTGATTACGTATCCATCAAAGAAATACACATTGGAATCCTCAATATCTTGTCCTTCTTTCCACCCCAAAATAGGTTGACTCTGAACCGTCTCTGCAGACAGCCCAAACACATTATGAAATCTAGCGCTTATCACGACTATATATCTCCTTAGCTTTATACATATGACGTGCATTACCCGTATAATTGGATGCACTTCCTGTTTTCATGTACGCTTGATTGATTGCCCCATCTGCAGATAAGTCTTTAAAGTTACCAATAAAACGCTCACCACAATAAACCTCATAGATTCTAAACATCACCAACCCCATGTTCCTGTCATGCCCTGTGCATTATAGTCCGTCACACGCTTTTCAAAGAAGTTGCTGATGCTAGACCCTCCAATCAACTCCTCCATCCACGGGAGAGGATTGTCCTTAACTTTCCAATTCGACTTGAGACCCAATTGGATAAGCCTTCTATCTGCAAGGTAACGTATATACTGCTTAACTTCTCCCGCACTGAGTCCTTCCAAAGCTCCCATCTCATATGCAAGGTCAATAACTTTGTCTTCCAGTTTGACAGCTTGCCTAAACATTTCATAAATTTCTTTCTTAAAGTCATCGTTCACAATCCTTGGATGCTCTTCACAAAATTCCCTAAATAGTTTCGCCATACCCTCTGCGTGTTGGCTTTCGTCCCTGACTGACCACTCCACAACCGTACACATTCCCGGCATCTTGCCGAATCGCTGGTAGTTGAGTAACATGGCGAATGCACTGAACAATGACATACCTTCATTAAGTACAGATCGTGCAATAGCCAGACCTGTTCCTGACAAGGAATGTACATCTATGTCCCCCATAAATTCTACTTTGTCTGCCATTTCTTGATACTCTAAAAATGCGGTGAACTCCTCCTCAGGCAACCCTAAAGTATCATTCAAGAGCGCGTAGGCCCTTTGATGGATGAACTCTCGACTTGCAAAGGCTGTGAGCATAGCCCGGATTTCATTGTTCTTAAACTTGGGTATATAATACTCCAAGTAGTTTGTCCCGACCGCAACGTCTGTTTGCGTAAAAAGCCGCAAGATTTGGGTAATATGGTGTTTTTCTTGCTCCGATAGTTTGCCCGACTTCCAATGATTAACATCGGTCTGCAAATCCAGTTCATCCTCAATCCAGTGTATCCTCTCGTGTTCCGTAGCATACTTAACTGCCCACGGATATGTAAATGGTTTATATGTCGTATTTAATTCCAGTAAGCTCATGTAGTTGTCGCTCCAATGTTTCGTTCTTTTTCATTAGTTCTTCTATGACTGCGTAGCAATCATTTAATAGTCGTTTGTTAAACGGGTCGAGGTCTTTGATGACCTCTAACCGCTGTAATATATTTTCCTCTACCCCTGACATGATACACAGACCTCATCGTCTATAAAATCCTTAAGTGCTTTTCTATCGACCTTAGTTCCAACTTTTTCCGCAGTAACCCCCGATGTAGTGCGGAGATAGTATAGCCCCTTGAGGCCCTCCCGCCACGCTTTAAGGTGTACTTGATTGACGAAAGCCTTGTCTGTCCCAGATGGGAAGAATACGTTGACGCTTTGCCCTTGGCATATAAAATCCTGTCGCTTGGCGGCATGTTCAACAACCCACGTCTGATCCAATTCAAACGCCGTCTTAAATGTGTTTTTTTCTGCGTTGCTGAGGAACTCCAGATGCTGAACTGAGCCTTCACTTTCAATGATAGATGCCCATACTTTCTTGGTATTCTGACCATAAGATTCTAAGACCTCCTCCAGATACGGATTACGTACAGTATGGCTACCGGCACGAGTGCGATGAACATAGCAGTTACTAATGCGTGGTTCAATGCTAGCACTGCACCCGCATAAGATACTACTATTAGCGTTAGGAGCAATAGCCAACAGATGCATATTTCTAACACCATAACCCACTCCATCAGGACATTCGCCACGTTCCACAGCGAGCGCGTAGGTGGCTCCTGTAGATTGGTCTTTGATGTCTTTGAAGATTCTGTAGTTTTCACTTGCGGCTTGCCATGATTCCCAAGCTATTCCTTTGCTTTGAAGGTATCCATGGAATCCCATTGCTCCAAGACCGACTGAGCGTTCTCTGTAAGCTGAGTAGACAGCTTTTCCCAGTTCTTCTGGTGCGTGGTCAATAAAGTATTGAATGACGTTGTCCAAGAATCGGATAAGGTCTCCAACCATGCCGCTTGTTCTCCATTCGTCGTATCGTTCGAGGTTGACTGAGGAGAGGCAACAGACTGCTGTGCGTTCTTCACTTGTTGCGAGATGGATTTCATTGCAGAGGTTACTACCATTAATTGACAATCCAAGTTTTCTCTGAGCTTCCGGTAAGTGTTTTCGGGCCGTGTCGATAAAGTTAATATAAGGACTGCCAGTTCTGAACCTAGCTTCAAGGATTCGTTGCCACAGTTCACGAGCTTTGACTGTATTTCTTGCAAGTCCTGTATGCGGGTCTTTAAGTTGCCATTCGGTATCATTTATTACACTCTCCATAAAATCATCAGTCACGTTGACTGCGTTAAACAAATTAAAACACTTGCGATTAATATCACCGCCAGTGGGTACTTTGAAGGAGATAAACTCCTCAATGTCAGGATGGCTTACGTCTAGGTATGCGGCGTAGCTTCCCTTCCGTGTCTTCCCCTGTTTGTAAGCAGTCATCTGACTGTCCACTACTTTCATGAACGGTATCGGGCCGGGGGCCTTGTCGCTGATACCTCTCACGTCCCCCCAGTGCCCACCCACACCTCCTCCCTTTACGGAAAGCCATGCTACTTCACCATTATGGTCAATAAGGCTGTCCAAGTTGTCACCCACGTAAGTAAGGAAACAAGAAATAGGAAGGCCACGGTTACCTCCATCTCCGTCAGGAGCGTTCGAGAGGACAGGCGACGCAAACATAAACCAACCCTTTGAAGCGTAATCATAAATCCTTTGTCCAAGATCGAGATCACCGCCACAATAGGCCACACTAGCACGAGCAAAAGCCTCTTGAGGAGAGGTTTCATGATCGAGCATATAGTAATCACGCATGAGCGTATTTGCTTGTTCACTAAGTCTATTATCTCTTTCATAATCAATCGTTATCCCTAGGTAGTTTGTCATTGATTTTTTGTACCTCAAAGTAATTGGGCGAACCTACTATTTTACCATATTTCTATGAGCTTGTCTAGGTAATGTTTTGCTTTTTGCAGGTCTAATTTACCGCCTTTATCCTGAAAACGTGCCATGTACTTGATAACATTACCCAAAATAAATCCACGAAATTGTTCTTCTGTCATCCAACATTCCATAGCATCCCAAGGCTGTATATCCTTGTTTGTGTAATGTGATCCACCGCATTGATGATTCCTAGCCATCTCATGTAAATCACTCATCTTCTAAATCCTCAATGAAGTAATCTAGCTTTTCTTCGACCTTATCGTTAAATCTATCAACCAGTTCCTCAGAGGTGATCTCAAGCACCTCCAAGACACTGATCTCATCTTGTTTTTTTAACCGCTCACACACGTCGGCAAAGGTTAGCATACTTCCGCTTCCTTAAGTAACTCAACAACGGTCTCGCTAGTGTAATGCCTAAAACCGTTTTTGTCAGCCCATTCAGCCATTGTGAATCTAGTACCATCTTTCCTTCTCCTTGCTCGTGGCATTGGTGTGTCTGGGTGATAAAACACAAACACAATTTCTTCTCCAGCCCAGAGACTCCTTCGGATATCAATATACTTACGAGCTTCCTCAGAGTCCCTGAAGCGTCCTTTAGCTTCTATTAAGTACGTACCTACTACGAAATCAGGTTCGTACATCTTGGGCTGTATATAAGCCCTAGAAATAGTATGATAGTCGCAGTCCTTTAAAACACCTACGTGCAGTTCGTACTCAAACCAACTGTCGTAGCCCTTAGGAGGCCTCCCCTTAGCCTTTGCCATGAGGAGTCGCCAGATTGATTTCTTGAACTTTAGGCTCGTTCTTAACATCAGTTAAAAACCTTATACCAGTAGAATAAAGAAATCCTCTTAAGGATGGGTAGCAGTGGAGCTTGTAGCCGCAGTACGAGCAACCCGTAGTGAGCTTTTTGTTTCCAGATTTCCCATCGTCCACAGGCTCGTAACATAATTCCGGTGGCTCCGGTAGCTCCACTAGCTTTTTTACATGACGCACTCGCTCTGCAATGTCGTAGTTAATAACAGAGTGTACAGGCGCTTTTGTGTCCTCCTCGTCATACTCAAGGTAACACAGGTGTCCATTCTGCTTATCAATGGCAACCCATCCGTACTTTGTGTCCCCCTCAGAGTGAGCATAGGCTTTTAATTGAGCCACATACCCAAACGGATCATCAAAGGCCAACGTAGCGTCCTTGAACTTCTTGAAGCCGTAGGTTGAAGTAGACTTGATGTCAACCAAGCGACCGTCTATACGGGCATCCATAGAACCCCGGACACCTTCAACCTCACAAGTTTTCTGTTCGTCCTCTACAGTGTGCCCTGCCATCCTAGTAAGGAACAGCACAAACTCCTCAAGCATATGCCCATACATAAACTTGATGTAGTTGTGAGGCTTAAGCTTCTCCTGAGCGTACTTATTGGCAGAGTACCATAGTTGCCTATCGTTCTTACCAATGGCACTCAGGCGGAGCCTACGGCCATCGCTATACCCTCCCGGCTTAAACTCCTTTTTCATGAGATTCTTCATGGCTTCACCAAACCTGTCGATCTCAGCATCTACGTCAACACTTTTTGGTGTGTTACGATTCTCCATGAGCTTGTAGATATCATCTATAAGCGTGGTGATCTGTTTATCCATGATCCTGCTCAATCAAAGTTTCTTTGATAACCGAATGACCAAGCATTTGTGCGGCATGGTTCAAACGAAATTGCAAAGCATTCGCATGGCGGCTTAACCTATTAACGAAATCCATTAGTTTTTGAACATCCTCAGTTCCGATGGTCAACTCTGACAATCTTTCTGAGAAATCTTCTACTGAGTTAATATTTTTTGACACTTGTTTTTCCTGTGACATTTGTTTTCCCTTTTTACTAGCTTGTGACATTTGTTTCTCCTTACTATCCTATTAGTATAACACACTAATGCGTCTGTGCCCAGTTATTTCCAATTTTATATTCACCGTCTAACGGGCAGTTCATATCAAAGGCAATCCCTGCGGCCTTGATTGACTCAACCATCAGGTAACCCACCTTGTCAGCGTGGTCAGCCCTAGCCTCTATCTGGTATTCATCGTGGATAGACCCAAGGAGCTTGTAGTCAAGATTCCACTTTGGAGCATACTGCGAGAAGATAGCTAGAGCCTTCTTCATAACCACTGCACCCGCTGACTGAAGTAAAGTATTCAAGGCACTATGTTCACTTCTGATGTGAAGGCATCGTCCGTCCAATCCTCTGAGGTAACCTCTTTGGGCGGCAATGGTGACTCTTTCTCTAAGTTCTGCAAGTGCGGGAGTATTGTCGAGAAAGCGTTGTCTAAGTTTCGCTCCAAGTCTCTGACCTCCATCCACAATAGAACCGATTTTAGCGTCTCCTGCTCCGTAGAGGAATGCGTATATAAATGTNTTTGCTTGAGCGCGTGTAGACAGCCCTGCATTGATTTGATTTGCTGTATGAACATCTCCGTTGAGGATTTCATTCGTATACTCCTTATCGTTCATGTAGTGAGCAAGCATCCGTAGCTCAAGGCCTGACGCATCCACACCGACTAATTTATGTCCCTCTGGGACAATCCACAGAGCACGGCACTCTGTCCCGTAAGGAACCCCTACGGCAGGTACTTGGGCCATATTAGGGCTACTGTGCGTCATACGTCCTGTGACTGCCCCAATGGCGTTGACCTGTCCATGCACTCGACCGTCATCCTCGACTGCGTCAAGCCACGATTGGACTTGTGCGATCCGCTTCTGAACCATGAGATACTCCGCAATAAGCTGTGCTTCAGGTATGTTCGTAACAGTCTCCAGTGTCTTCTCGTCAACAATAGGCTGACCAGTTTCCGTAAACTTCTGAGGCTTCCAACCAAATCGCCTAAGATACCTCCCGATCTGCTGTCGTGATCCTAGGTTAAATTCAGGCCAATCCAGACGGCTGAAAACACCGCCGACGTTACGCCAAGAATCTCCAAGGAACTTAAGCCCGACAGACGATAGATCACCGTTCTTTTTGTATTTAGGCTGTACCTCTTTAACAAATGTAGGTAGCGGCTTAAATGTTTCATGTACTTTGTCCTCTAGTTCGTTTTGTTTTTCCTTTAGTCCTGCAATGAGGTCAAACGCCTGTCTCTGATTGAGGAGCCATCCGTTAGACATTTGCTTATGTATTTCGTGCTGTACTCCATGCTCCAAATCAACAGACGTACTTCCAAACGGGTCAAGGGCTTTTTCAAGAAAGGACAGAGTTTTTTCAGTAACTCTAACATCTTGACGGCAGTACTCAAGCATCTCGTGTGTAAGCTCAGTCCAATCACAATAGTCTCCTTTTGCAAACTTCAGTCGTTCACCCCAAGCGGCAAGCGAGTGCCCACCCTCCAAACTTGGGTTATACAAACGTGACAGCACCAGCGTGTCTGTAACGCCCCCAGTTATATTCACGCCTAGGATTCTTTTGACCGCAGGAATATCGTAGTTGATAATGTTATGACCTACGTGTTCAGTCACGTCAGCAAACAACTCCTCTACCATCTCCTTTGTCGGCATCTCAAGCGTATACATCTTATCGTCCTTGATGGCACACAAGCACCATATGACGTTAGGCTTGAGGCCGTCGGTTTCAATGTCCCAGATACAGCGCATTAAAACTCCTCTATGTTATTCGCATCGTGAACCTCAGGCGGTTCCCCACGCTCCACTCGACCTGTTAGGGCATTATAATAGAGCCACCCTGCACTGCCTGTGATCCCTGTACGGCGGCACTTGACCACCTGCACCTGTGTGCTATTCCGTGCGTACTCGTCCTCTGCCATCTTGTCCCGACTCAGGAGGATCGTATTGAAGGCAATCTGGTTGATTGACCCCGACCCTTTGAGATCGTACTCGTTGACGTTGTGAGGATTCGTCAGGCTGGGCTTACGCATGTGGCTGACCACAATCACAGATACATCAGTCTCCTTGACGAGCTTGAGAAGTCGATCCATGAAGTCATCAATGGTCTTGTTCTCGTTACTTGTCACAGCCGCCTGTAACGGATCAATGATAATCACGTCACACCCGCTACCCTTGACCATTGCCCGGAGCTTCAGGAACAACTCGTCCGTGTCCACAGCACCGTTATGATCCAACAACAGTATCCGACCGTCCGTAATGATCTCAGAACGCAACTTGTCAAAGTCGATATTCTTGCGATCCTCAAGCGACAGATTGTGTCCTGTGTGAATCGTCAACAGATTCTCCACAGCTTCCCCGTTTGAGGCCTCAAGAAACGCACAGCCTACCCGTTTGGTTGTGTTCTTCCAGAAGTGATACGCAATCTCGTTGACCATGGTGGTCTTACCAACAGAAGTTAATGCACCGACTACGGTGATCTCTCCTGCGGCTATACCACCGTTCAACATCGAGTTCAACATACCAAAGCTCTCAGGGAACGGGATGATCTCCTCAGTACCCCGCTTAATGAAGTCGCTCCAAGCGTCCTCCAAGGTTATCACTCCTGTCATGCGGTAGGTCTTAGCCTCCCACCACTGAGCCGTGAACGCCCTGACCTTATTATGCATCAGATAATCTGAAGCATCCTTAAAGTCTGTCAAAGAGACGATCTTAGCTTTGTTGGGGGATAGTACCTGAGCACATTTCTCAGCCGCTTCACGGCCCGCAGAATCGCTGTCAAAGCAAATGACCACATTCTCAAAGCCCTCAAGCCACTCTAGGTTCTTCTTGAAGTCCTTAATAGCTCCCGCCGCACCTTTGGACACAGAGACAACCGGGTAACGCCCAAGCATCTCATAGGCCGCTAATGCGTCCAGTTCGCCCTCCACGACGGTCACATAGCGACCGCCTGTGTTGAACAAATGCTGGCCGAACATTACGTTCGTGCGTAAATCACCCTGAGCACGGAAGGTCTTGGTAGCGACCTCCCGAACCTTACATCCGACTAGTGTACCCTGTCCGTTGTAGTAGGGGTAATATTGCGAGTGTTCGTCAGAATGTACGTTGAACTTCCGCGCAGTTGCTTCCGATATCTTTCGATCTGGAATCGCTTGAGTGGTTCCATACATTTCCACTGGCTTAGTGTACGACACAACGTTACTAACGGTCTCCACAGATGTAGCCTCCTTAAAATAGGTTTGACACGCAAAACAATATCCATGTCCGTCGTCGTAGACCGCGAGAGCATCACTGCTCCCGCACTTCTCGCACGACTTATGTCGAACAAACGAGTCATTAGAACTCTCCATCGTCATCCAATGCAACCTCGCCCTTCTCTACGACACGAATCGCCTGCAGATAAGGGGCGACACCATGAACAGGGTGTTCATTGCCTAGGTTATACTTAACACGCACCTTGTCGCCATAGCGAACGGATGCACGGCTTACCGGCTCACCGTCATTATCAATGACAGCAAAGTCCTCAAACTTGGTAGCGAACTTACGTTGCGCTTGATTTTTGTACATCTTCAGCTTGATGCCCTCTTTCTCAAGCTTCTCAGCTTCAGNGTCGTCAAGCGTCAGGACAAGCGAGTACTTGCCAGTTGATTGGCCGTTGTAGACCTCGTGTGCGTCCAAGTTAGCGAACGCGACCACTCCATTGATTACAGACATTAGCTGACCTCCTTAGGTTCAGGGTTAACAAGGGGAATATCGTTTAATATTTCTCCCAATTGTAACAAATGCGTCGCTGACATAGTAGACAGCAATGCGTCGTATTGTGGCTCAGGGTCTTCGATCTGGTCACTAACCCTGTTCCGCAATTCTAATAGTATAACTGCTGTTGAAATATGATTCAAGTTTTTCTCCTCGTTACAGTATTGTTCGTAAAAACAATTCCCACTCTGCCGATATGATGTATGACACCTGTAAAATTAAATTGACAGACAAAATACCGGCCCAGTTATAGAAAAATAATTTCATAGGTTACTTTTCACCTCTTTTAAGTATTCCTTATACTCTATAGTATACATTAGTTTCTTCTTTACGTTAATCTTTTTTATATTACTCCTCATGTTTTTCCTTAGTACTTTGGACTTCTTTAATAACATTATACTCTCCTTTAAGCTCTAAGTCAAACACTGCTTGACGTGTTGCTGTTAGACACTCTAAGCACAGATCAAAATACCCATCGCTCTGAGTGTCCTTAAGTGTTGCCTCATAGTCGGACAACTCAGCATTGCAAGCCCTACACCTCATGATTTTTTCCCTCGAAATCGTTGAATTAGGTAGCCTAAGATACCGCCTATGATACCACCTAAGAATGATACAAATGCAATTAGCACAATCATCAATAACGCTAAGTCTTGAAAAGTCATCGTTTCCATCGTTTTATGGCCTCCTCTAGCCTACGGTCGTGTAAAGCACCCCCAGGGCCGTGTATAAGCTCCTGTGAGCGACGTTCGTAATATTCTGATAGTGCCCTATTACCTTGCCAATTATGCTCCTCAGAGAGGAATTGACACCAAAGACCTGCACAGGCAGTCGTGAGACCGCCCGTCAGTTCATCCCGTTCTACTGGTGGGATTTTGTTCACGTTGTAACCCTCCGGTTGCCAAAGTGTACCTCTACATCTGCCGTGGTCTCAATCCAGACCTTAGCACCGCAGTCTAAGGGCTTGTCCGGGCTGTAGACTAGCTCACTGTCGCCCTTGATGACGACACGTTCACCCTTTAGGTTCGCTTTGTAGGTCTTGACAGTAAACACCGGCAAGTCCTCGCCTTTACTGTTCGCACGTATGTTGTGCTGGTTAACATGGATTCGCTTAATCATTGTATGCTTCCTCTTGTTGTGCCAGTGCTTCGCCTTGGCATATGCTCTGATACTCTCTGTACGCTTCCTCAGCACAGTCTATATCGTTCTGTAGGGTATCATACAGGCTTAACCATTGCTCGTCGCTGTAGACGCTAGGCTCAGTGTTGGTTATGGCCTGTATGACCTCCTCGATGACCCATTTAATCATGGGGTCGTAGTGATCTTCATGACAATTCATTGTTGACATGGCCGTCCTCCATTGCCTCTACATCAAAACCGTCCGCTTTTAGTGCGGATAAAACTTCTAAGGGAACCATATAAACCCCATCATAATCGTATAGGGTACCATCGGCTTCAAACCACAGACCACCGCCTAATTCATCGCCTAACTCCTTGTCTTCAAACCAACCACGCAGGCGGTCGTCGTGGATGCCAATCTCAAATCGTTCTGTATGTATATGTTTCATACCGTACCTCTTCAAATTGGACGCAGGGACGGGAATCGAACCCGTTTAAATGGTTTTGCAGACCATCGCCTAGCCAATCGGCCACCCTGCGACTGATGGGGCGACACTACACCGCCCCAAAACTGTTGTCAACCCTTTTTCAAGTAGTGGCGTAGCTCCTTAAGTACGCTCTGTTCTATTTCGTCATCAGTTGCGTCTACGTCGTCGCGCATCGCCTCGATAAACTCCCTGAGTGAGTCACAGAGTAACTCACTCTCTAGCTCTGCTATGGTATCGGCCTTATTCATCTGTGAAATACCCCCGCTCCTCCATTAAATCGTGTAGAGCGTCCAGACACGCCGCCCGTGTGGGTCTATCCAAACCGGCTCCGTACCATGTCTGATCTGCTAGTCTCAAGAAGCCCTCGCGCTCTAGTCTGATACCGTCGCCCACTAGGCCATCGTTCTCGAATCGTGCCACTATGCGCTCAGCGCGTTCCTGTGGTGTTCTCATGCTGTGTGCTCCTCTATCCAGTAGCCGTCAGGGTCTAGCCTTTCGCCGTCATCTATCGCGTCCTGCTCGTGAACATACGCGCCGTAGTACTCGTAGTCAATGTAGAGTAGATAGCTCATTTTGTGCTCCCTGTAATGCGCTTTTGAACGTCGTCTAGGAATACCGCCTCTTGCATACCACGGAGGAACTCGTAGACCTCCCGTGCTGTGCCTGTTCTGATACAGCGTACACCGCCCCCAGTGTTCACCATTTGGTTAACGTGCCAAGAGCCTGAACAGCGTTGAACATAGATGTGCAGTACCTGAGCACTATGCCCGCTCTCATCCCTGATCCATGCCTGAGCAGGGTAACCCTTCTCGTGGTTGAGCCATTCCGTCAGGTTCTCAAGGTGTGCCTGTGTGATTCTCATTTGGTTGTCTCCTCTGTTGTTTGCAACCCAGACCCTCAGTATAGCGTGAGGGTTTCGCCTAGCGCAACCTAGGCTCGTCAGTGGGCGTGGTGGGGCATTACGCCCCGTACAGCACCCGACCGGCGACCCATCGGATAGCGTCGCGCAGATATAGAGGTGCTGTATGCTCATCCTCCTCCAGATCAATCACCCGCCAGTGATACTTGTGAGTCTGTACACGCTCAAGCTTAAACCGTGTGCGCTCGTCCTGCACATATGAGTGCATCCCTAGGCGATCGATATAAAACTCGTTGTCGTAGCCCCGCTCGTCGATAGTCTCAAAGGTTGTCCATGTGGTCATGTTGTGTGCTCCTGTGTTGTGATGGGTACACATTAGCAAAGTATCAGACAGAGTACAATTGTATTTCTTTATTAATACCTAGGCGATCATAGGTTACTTCAATAGATAGACCTCCGCCCTATGCAGACCACATGTACCTAGAGGGTAGCTTATGGGTCCTACATAGGCACACACATGCACCCTTTTGGAACACTTTGCACCCCTTTGGTGCACCCTTATGCACCCTTATGGGGCACTGTAGATAACCTGTGGGTAGCCTGTGGGTATCCTGTGGATAACTTTATGCACATCTTTGGTGCATCTTGTGGATAACTTGTGAATTACCTGTGGATAACTTAAGAGCTGACCCCGGGGGAGGGCCTGTGTATTTTATATTTGTATATGTACCTGCCCAGATTTGCTAAAGAAACCCTCAGGAAACCCTTAAAAACCCCTAAAAACCCAAAAGAGTCAATTATTTGATTATTATAGCAAAAAAGTATAACAAAAACAACCCAAAAGGGTTGACAAAAGGGTAAACTTGGGGCATCCTAAGGATATCTTAAGCATATCTATTGACTTTTGGTTATTTTTATGGTATAATATAGTTATATATTAAGAGATATTAAGTTAGTTCGTTAAGTTTTAATCATTAATTACTAACTAAACATACTTAAGTACCCTTAAGATAGGAAAATACTTATGTCAAAGTACAAAGAGACACTTAGTTCGTCTGGTAAAAAGATTGGTCGTCCCAGAAAACAAGATGTCGCAATAAAAGCAAAGCCGGGTAAGGTTGGTCGCCCTCCGGGTGACGCGGCAATCATCAATGAATACAAAGCTCGTATGTTAGCTTCTCCAAAATCAAAAAAGGTTTTGGATAGTATTCTTGATGCGGCACTTAACGACGACCATAAGAACCAAGCGGCGGCTTGGAAACTCCTAATGGATCGTATGTTACCCATTAGTTACTTTGAAAAAGACAAAGAACATGGTGGTCGTCCTTCAGTTTCCATTACGATCTCAGGAATCGGAGAAGCAAAGGTTACTGAAGATGATATTATTGATGCAGAGGTGATTGATGTCGATCCAGAAAGATGATCTAATTGAAATTGTAAAAGAAGACCTCATTCGCCACGAAGGGTATGTTGCGGAAATTTACCTGTGCTCAGAAGGGTACCCTACGTTTGGTATAGGCCATATGGTCACTGAAGAAGACATGGAACATACATGGCCTGTTGGAACTCCAGTAACCGATGAACGTATCCTAGAAGTATTTAAGAAAGACTGTGAGATTGCCTACACTGATGCTTGTACTCTTGTCTTAAACTTTGCAGGACAAGCCCCAGATGCCCAAAGGGTTCTTGTGAACATGGCATTTAACCTTGGTCGTAATCGTCTTAGCAAGTTTAAAAACATGCTTAAGTACGTTAATGAAGGAAACTACCCAATGGCCGCAAATGAGATGATTAACAGTAAGTGGTACGGTCAGGTAGGTCGTCGTAGCGCAGAGCTTGTCGATATGATGAAGGATGCTAAACGATCTTTCCCGGAAGGTGCTGATTGAGCACAGAACTTAACGTAGAACTCTTACCGTGGCAACAAGAGGTATTTGGCGACCCTAGCCGCTTTAAAGTTGTTGCCGCAGGTCGTCGTACTGGTAAGTCCCGTCTAGCGGCGTGGTTGTTAATAATTAATGCCTTACAAGCTGAAAGGGGCCATGTCTTCTATGTAGCTCCGACTCAAGGGCAAGCTAGGGACATCATGTGGAATACCTTGATGGAGTTAGGCAACCCCGTCATTACAGGTAGTCACATTAACAACCTGACAATAAAATTGGTCAACGGCGCTACGATTAGTCTAAAAGGTGCTGATAGACCCGAAACAATGCGTGGTGTATCCCTGAAGTTCCTCGTAATGGACGAATATGCGGATATGAAGCCCTCCGTATGGGAAACCATTTTGCGTCCTGCCTTGGCCGACCAGAAGGGCCATGCGTTATTNATAGGGACACCTATGGGACGTAATCACTTTTANGAGTTGTTTNANTATGCNGANNTNTCNGGCGATGANACTTANAAGGCGTGGCATTTTACGTCTTATGACAATCCANTACTCGACNCAGACGAAATTGATGTCGCNAANAAGTCAATGTCGTCNTANGCATTNCGACAGGAATTTATGGCTTCTTTTGAAGCAATGGGTTCNGANATNTTNAAAGAAGATTGGGTTAAGTTTTCTACTGATGAGCCTGACATTGGCGATTATTACATTGCAGTTGACCTTGCGGGGTTTGCTGATGTTCAAAGCGCAACAAAGTCTAAAAACCAAAAACTCGACCAAACAGCAATTGCAATAGTTAAAGCAAATGAGGACGGATGGTGGGTAGCGGATATTGTTCATGGACGATGGGATATCAAAAAAACCGCAAGAAAAATATTCGAGGCTGTCAATGCTTATCAACCTGTAGCGGTTGGTATCGAAAAAGGAGCCTTAAAGAATGCGGTACTGCCGTACCTTACGGACTTAATGAAATCTCAGCAACGTTTTTTCAGAGTCGAAGAGTTGACTCATGGAAATAAAAAGAAAACTGATCGTGTTGTCTGGGCGTTACAAGGACGTTTCGAGCACGGACAAATTACCCTGAATGAGGGCGATTGGAACCCACAATTTCTTGACGAACTCTTTCAGTTTCCAAATGCCCTAGTGCATGATGATTTAGTTGATGCGTTAGCGTATATAGATCAACTAGCCAAAGTAGTATACTACTATGATTATGAAGAAAACGATTTTGAAATCTTAGACCCTGTAGCAGGTTATTAATATGCAATATGAAAATCAAACAGTTGATCCAACGTCCCTTGAATCTTGGGTAATAAATAAATGCGATCAGTGGCGAGATCATTACGAAAGTAATTATAAAGAAAGATTTGATGAGTATTACCGTCTTTGGCGGGGTCAATGGGCCGCTGAAGACTCTATGCGAAACTCAGAACGTTCTCGCATTATTTCTCCTGCTCTTCAGCAAGCTGTAGAGTCTGCCGTTGCAGAGGTTGAAGAAGCAACCTTTGGACGAGGAACATGGTTCGATATCAAAGACGATATTAAAGATCAACAGTCTGCCGATATCATGCTTCTTAGAAACACTTTGGATGAAGACTTTAAATTTGTTTCTGCTCGTAAAGCAATTGCTGAGTGTATTATCAATGCGGCAGTTTTTGGCACTGGCATGGCTGAAATTGTAGCCGATGAAGAACTAGAAATGACTCCTGCTTCCCAACCGATTATGGATGGGGCTATGCAAGCTGTAGGAGTTATGGAACGTAATCGTACAGTTTTTAAAATACGTCCGATTATGCCACAAAACTTTTTGATTGATCCGGTTGCAACAAATATCAAAGAGTCCTTAGGTGTTGCTATTGATGAATACGTGCCACTGCATCAAGTGCATATGGCACAAGAAGCAGGTATTTATCGTCAAGATGTTGAAGTTTCTAATGCCGCAGTCGATGTAGACTTAGAACCTACTCAAGAGTATACGTTGTATACTGATGATAAAGTTCGATTAACAAAATATTATGGTCTTGTACCTAGCGAGTTATTTAATGAAAACTCAGATGAGGGAGAAGACACAGATAATAATTCAGAATATGTAGAAGCTATCATTGTTATTGCAAATGGTGGGATTCTTCTAAAAGCCGAAAACAATCCGTACATGATGAAGGATCGTCCTGTTGTAGCGTTCCCTTGGGATGTTGTACCCGGCAAATTCTGGGGACGTGGTATTTGCGAAAAAGGATATAATGCACAGAAAGCTCTTGACACTGAATTAAGAGCACGGATTGACGCACTTGCACTTACTGTACACCCTATGCTTGCTGTTGATGCTTCACGCCTTCCTCGCGGAAGTAAATTGGAAGTTAAACCCGGCAAGGCTATCCTTACGAATGGCAATCCCGCAGAAATCTTACAACCGTTTAGATTTGGAAATCTTGACGCTAACACATTTAATCAAGCGGCTAGTTTGCAACAAATGGTTCAAATGGCAACAGGAGCTATTGATGCCGCGGGTATTCCGGGAAGTATTAATGGAGACTCGACAGCCGCTGGTATTTCCATGTCATTGGGTGCCATTATCAAACGCCATAAACGCACACTCATTAACTTTCAAGAGGCTTTCTTAATTCCCTTAGTTAAAAAAGTTGCTTGTCGTTATATGCAGTTTGATCCAGATCGTTATCCTGCACAAGACTTTAAGTTTGTTGCCAGTAGTTCTTTAGGTATTATTGCCCGTGAGTACGAAGTTACACAGCTTGTACAGTTACTTCAGACAATGGGACAGGATTCACCGATGTATCCGTTGCTTATTCAAGCAATTGTTGACAATATGAACTTAAGTAACCGTGAAGAAATTATTGCAAGTTTGAAACAAGCAATGCAACCAAATCCAGAAGCACAACAAACACAAATGCAAGCAATGCAGGTGGATATGGCTCAAAAACAAGCTACTGTTGAAAATATTCAAGCACAAACTGCTGAGGTTGTTTCGCGCATTCAACAAAATCAGGTTGAAACTGAACTTCTTCCTATAGATGCTGAAACAAAACGTTATTCAGCCGTAATGAAAGGAATGGGACAAGACCCGACTACCGAAGAGTTTAATCAACGTGCAAAAATTGCTGAGTTGGTTCTTAAAGAGCGTGAGCTTGAAACTAAAGAAGATATTGTAGAAATGCAAATGCGAGGACAAAATGGTAACGAAGCAAGAACTGGATAAAGTTTTAATTGAAATTAATACCATTCTTAGCAATTATAATGAGCGTATAGTTGATTTATCATCTCAAATAGATAAATTGAAAGTTTCTGCTAAATGCACCTGTAAGAAAAAACCTGTATCATAATACTCTTGACAAGTCAAGTATTTTATGGTATAATATAAGTGTATAAATAATACAGGAGAAACTCTAGTGAGTCCTGATGACGAATCGTATTATGAAAATTATTTAGATTTGTTTTTACACGATGGGTGGAAACAATTTGTTGAAGAGTCTCAACAGTTAATAGACTCATACAATATTGAAGAAATTAAAAACGAACAAGATTTATTTTTTGTTAAAGGTCAGCTTAACATTTTAACGAATGTTACGCGATTTGAAACATCAATAAGAAATGCAATTGACATGGAGTCTGAGGATGCTTAGACGATATGATTTCAAATGTATTACTTGTGGCCACATTGAAGAACAATGGGTAGATTCCAAAGACGAATTTACAACTTGTCTTGAATGTGGTGACACCGCACAGCGGATAATCTCAAGTGTGTCTTCACATTTCAAAGGTACTGGTTGGCCCGGTGCTGACGATGCGTGGGCTAGAGATCACGAAAGAGCCGCGAAGACTACTAATCCATAATGCTACGGCACGGAGTTTAACAATATGGCACAGTTAATTGATACGAAACCCGAAGATCAACAAGAAACCGAAGAGTTTGCTACTTTAGAAGAACAAGAGGAAATCCAAGAGGAAGCTCAAGAGCCAATCCTTGAGGAACCTGAAGAAGCCGAAGAAGACGACATACCTGATAAGTATCGTGGAAAAGATATCAAAGATATCGTTCAAATGCATCAGGAAGCCGAAAAACTTTTAGGCCGACAGAGTTCAGAAGTTGGTGAACTACGGAAGATTGTTGATGACTTTGTTAAGTCTCAGATTCAATCGGCCTCAAGCCCACAACAAGAAACTGACGAAGAAATCGACTTTTTCTCAGATCCAGAAAAAGCTATTGCAAAAGCAATTGACAAACATCCGTCACTTAAAGCGGCAGAACAAACGTCAAAAGCTATGTTGCAACAGCAGACACTGACTCAACTACAGAACACTCACCCAGATTTTCTTGATATTATTAAGGACACTGGGTTTCAAGAGTGGGTACAAGGCTCTGCAATACGTCTTGAGTTGTATCAACGTGCAGATCAACAATTTGATTTTGACAGTGCTAATGAACTTATTTCAACGTGGAAAGAACGTCAGAATGTAGTTTCAGAAACTGCCAAAGTTCAAAAAGAAGATCGTAAGCGTCAACTTAAAGCCGCATCTACAGGGTCTGCTTCAGGTTCTACTGAAGCACCAAGTCGTAAAATTTATCGTCGTGCTGATATTATTAAACTTATGCAAACTGATCCTAAGCGTTACACACAGCTACAGCCAGAAATAATGGCGGCATACGCTGAGGGTCGTGTCAAATAGCGTTAAGGAGCTAAATCATGGCACTTGGTACTAATCACGTCACCAATACTACGGCGGCTACTTTTATCCCCGAGATTTGGTCTGACGAAATTATAGCGGCATACGAGAAATCTCTCGTTCTTGCCAATCTTGTAAACCGTATGCCCATGACAGGCAAAAAAGGAGATGTAGTTCACATTCCTAAGCCTAATCGTGGCGATGCATCTGCAAAAGCGGCTTCACATCAGGTCACACTAATCGCGGCTACTGAGTCAGAAGTTCAAGTTGCAATTGACAAGCATTTTGAATATTCTCGTTTAATCGAAGATATTACAGATGTACAGGCACTGACCTCACTGCGGCAGTTCTACACATCAGATGCTGGTTATGCTCTTGCAAAGCAAGCGGATACTGATTTGTTTGCTCTCACTAAGTCATTTGGCGATTCAGATGGTGCTGACTACGTACATAGCAACTCGTTCTACATGGACACTGCTACAGGCTTAGAGCCTTATGCTGAAGATACTGTTGCGGCGGCTGATGTGTTTACCGATGTAGGATTCCGTGAGGCTATCAAAGAGTTAGACGATAACGATGTTCCTATGGATCAGCGTTTCCTCGTAGTTCCTCCATCAGTCGTACAGACTATCCGTGGTATCACTCGCTACAACTCTGCAGATTTTGTAGCCGGTCAGCCCACAGTCAATGGCAACATTGGCTCACTGTACGGTATCGACATCTTTGTTTCAACTAACTGCCCAGTTGTAGAAACTGCGGCGGCTAACGGAGCAGGTGGAGAGTTGAAGGCAGGTATCCTAGGTCATCGTGACGCTATGGTATTTGCCGAGCAAATGGGTGTCCGTACCCAGACTCAATACAAGCAAGAGTATCTTGGTGACTTGTTCACTGCAGACACTCTGTATGGCGTAAAGGTTTTACGTCCTGAGTCAGCTCTTACTTTGGTATTTAATTCCTAAGTAACCCTAGGGAGTCCTTGTGGCTCCCTACCTTATTCGATAAACTGGAGATGTGAATGGCTATCTTTCGTGGTACAGGCGGTTCTGGAGATTCAACCACAGACACTACTGTTAACACCGTTACACAGAAAGCCGCAGAAGCCGCCGCCTCTGCTACTGCCGCCGCATCTTCAGCTACTCAAGCCGCTAACTCTGCGGCAAGCATTAATGCTAATATTGTAAACGACACTACTCCTCAACTTGGAGGAGAGCTTGATGGTCAAACAAATAAAATAACAAACATAGGCGACCCTACTTCTGCACAAGATGCCGCTACAAAAACCTACGTTGACTCTCAGGTACAAGCTAAAGATGCTCTGTCAGAACTCTCAGGCGACTCTGATGATATTACTGAAGGGTCTACAAATTTATTTCTTACAACCACTGAGCGTACTAAGTTATCTGGTATTGAAGCCAGCGCTACAGCCGATCAAACTGCAGAGGAAATAAGAACTCTTGTCGAATCTGCGTCAGACTCAAATGTATTTACAGATGCAGACCATAGCAAACTAAATGCTATTGAGGCTAACGCGACTGCTGACCAAACAGACGCAGAAATTAAAACAGCTTACGAAAATAACTCAGACACAAATGCATTCACTGACGCTGAAAAGACTAAACTTTCCGGTATTGAAACTGGAGCTACCGCAGACCAGACTGCATCCGAAATTCTTACTGCAATTAAAACGGTGGACGGTTCTGGTTCTGGCCTTGATGCTGATCTGTTGGACGGAAACGAAGCTAGCGCATTCGCAACGTCAGCGCAAGGTTCCACAGCAGATTCTGCACTACAAAATGTATCCGAAGACACTACACCTCAACTTGGTGGTAATTTAGATACCAATAGCAAAGCAATTCTATTTGGTGACGGAGCTACTTTTGGTAGCCAAAATCATTTATTTTTTGGTACTGATGGCGGTCTTGATATTTATCATTATAATACGGGGTCTATTGAAGGGTCAATCATTGGAAATACTCAAGGCACTTTAACTATTTCTCAAGCCGTAGATGACCAAGATATAGATGTATTTTGTGATAATGGTAGTGGCGGTGTTACCCAATATTTAAAAGCCGATGGTTCTGAGGGTGAACTTATTCTTTACCACTACGGCTCTCAAAAACTTGCAACTAAATCATCTGGTGTAGACATTACAGGCAACATCACTGTCTCTGGAACTGTAGACGGACGCGATCTTGCAACTGACGGTACAAAGCTTGACGGCGTAGCCTCATCTGCTACAGCCAACCCCAACGCCATAGATAATCTCGTTGAAGACACTACGCCTCAACTAGGCGGAGTTCTCGATACCAATGGCAACAATATTGAGTTTGGCGACTCAACGGGTGCTGAAGTTGAGCGACTAAAATTTGGTGCGGATGATGACCTTCAGATTTACCACAATGGTACAAATAGTGTTATTAGTGAGGAGGGTACCGGTAATTTAAAAATTCGTGCTAGCACATTGCAAATTATGAATGCCGCAGGTGGTAAAAACGAAATAGTTGCTAGACAAAATGCTGAAGTAGAACTTTACCACAATGGTTCAGAAAAACTAGCCACAACATCATCTGGCGTAGACATCACTGGTATTTTGCAAACAAGTAGTGACGCAATCATTGGTGGCGATTTAACCGTCAGTGGAACTACTACCACTGTTAACACTGAGACGATCAATCTTGCTGATAATAATATTGTTCTTAATAGTAACCACACAGGCACTCCCACACAAAGTGCTGGCATTACTATTGAACGTGGCTCAAGCACTGACAAAGTATTTCAGTGGAATGAGACTAACGACTACTGGGAAACTGATGATAACTTTAATGTAACCGGAAACATAACCGTTTCTGGTACAGTAGACGGTAGAGATGTAGCCGCTGATGGAGCTACTGCTGATGCGGCACTGCCTAAAGCTGGTGGCACGATGACCGGCGATCTTGTGCTTGGTGATAACGTCAAAGCCAAGTTTGGTGCGAGTAATGATCTTGAAATATTTCACGATGGTAGTAATAGCAGAGTCCGTGATGTGGGCACTGGTGATCTTTTACTACAAGGCAATAATCTAAAACTAACTAATCAGAATTATAGTCAGACTTACTTGCAGGCCTTTGATGGCGGTGAAGTTCAACTCAGGCATAACAATGTCCAAAAATTTGCTACGAAAGCTACAGGCATTGATGTAACAGGTACGGTGACTGCTGATGGGTTCTTAGGTGGTACTAATGTACTGCGAATAAATTCATTAGAAGGATCAAGAGGCAGTATACAAATATCTGCTCCGCATCTTGGAACAAGAGAAGTTACATACGGAAATAACTTTTACCTAGCATCAGATGGAACGTATACGCAAGATTCAGCAGTTATTGGTGGCGGGTTGTTGCAGATAACTGCCCCAAATGCAGAGTTTGGTGAGTTTTTATTCAAGTCAAAACAAGACCCAGATTCAGGAGGTGCAGTTCGAGATAGACTAAAAATCGCTAATACCGGAGACATCTCCTTCTACAATGACGCAGGGAGTTCTGAAGAACTCTATTGGGACGCAAGCGAATCACGGCTAGGCATAGGTACTACGAGTCCTAATAGAGATTTACACGTTTTAACTTCAAGCGGAGTATCTTCTCAATTTGAAGGCACTAATAATCACTTAATTGATTTAAGAAGCGGAACAGATGCTAGCTACAACGGCATTAGATTCTATGAAGACACGTCTCATAGAATGTCAATCTCTTACATACCCGCCGGGGATTATATACAAATTGGAACTGGGTGGGCAACAGGTAGTGAAAAGCTAGTTGTAACACAATCAGGCAACGTAGGTATAGGTACTACAGATCCTGCCCAATTACTACATTTAAAAGGGGCTGATGTTGGTTTAATTTTAGACGACACAGATGGCACAAGTACGCATCAACAGACATGGTTAAAATCTGATAACGGTAATTTTAGATTACAAACAAGAAACTCAAGCAACACGTTTGTGTCTAATGATTACTTAGTGCAAAAAGGTGCGTCTGGTGCAACCTCTCACCAATGGCGTATTGGTAACTCAGAAGCCGCCCGTATCGACTCTAATGGACGCTTAGGCATAGGCACTACGAGTCCTGCACAGACCTTGCACGTTGATGGAAGAGTTTTAGTTGAAAGCATACCCGGAACGCAAACAAATCTTGAGTTAAGACCAAATAGCACATTAACAGGCTACCATCCAAATATGGTTTTGCGTAGCCAACAGAACGGAAGTGCTATTTACGGTCTTACTAATGGACAAAACTTTGCTTGGGGTCTTTATGATAATGGTGTACCTAGTGATCCGTCAGGGTTTATTAGATTTGTTCCTAGCAATGCAAATGGAAACTATACTCCAAAGGTATACATTGGAGACTCTGGCAGTACGAATCCAGAGTTAAATATTGGCTCAGTTGAAATAGTTGGTAATGGCTCAGTATTAGATGTTGCGGGTGGAATTACAACTACAGGCAACGTAGGCATTGGCACTAGTAATCCGAGCGCACAATTAGAATTATCAAGTTCAACTGGGTCAACTTTAAGACTAAGCCGAAACGACACCACTGTTGTAGGGCCAAATAGTATTGGAACTATTGAATTTTACACTGCAGACTCTGATAGCGCAGGTGTTGGTGCATCTATTACGGGGCTTGCTGATGGTAGTGGAGGAAATGTTGCTTTAGCATTTAGTTCGGGAACTGGCGGTTCCGCATCAGAAGCCATGCGTATCGACTCATCAGGAAACCTTCTGGTTGGTACGACTTCAGATTTACCGGGCTTTGGTAATACCACGACAGGACATAGCCTACAAAACGGTGGGTTTGTATTGCACTCCCGCAGTGGCGGTACTGTTGCCTACATGAATAGAAATTCATCAGATGGAACCATCGTAGACTTCCGCAAAGACGGCTCAAGCGTAGGGTCTATTTCTGTAACCAGTTCTGCGACAACTTATAACACCACTTCTGATGCTCGCTTAAAAACCAGTATTGAGCCTATCGCAAATGCGACAGATCGTTTGATGCAGATGAATCCTATATCACACAAGTGGATAGATAGTCCTGAAGCTGATTCAGTAGTAGGCTTTATCGCACAGGAGATGCAAGGTATTGTTCCAGAAGCAGTGTCCGGTACACCTGATGGTAAAGAAATGATGGCAATGGATTATGGACGTATCACACCTGTATTAGTTGCGGCATTGCAGGAAGCATTGACTCGCATTGAATCTTTAGAAACTCAAATATCTAACCTAACCGGAGGTCCTTAATGGAACTCACTATTGCACAACTTGAGCGCACACTACCATCTGGAGTCGTGTACAACATCCACTACCGATTTGACCTAGTAGACGGTGATTACAGCAAAGGTGCTTACGGCACAGTGTCTGTTACTGGCGATCCAAACGCTGAAGGTTTCATTGCCTATAACGATCTAACTAAAGAAATTGTCAAGGCATGGGTCACAGAGGCTTTAGGTGGTCAGGAGAAAGTCGATGAGATTGAGGCCGCACTGCAAGCCAAGATCGAGGAAGACAAGAACCCTACGTCTGCTGTTGGGATGCCCTGGGCTTCAGAAGAATAGTAAGGAAACAGGATGAACGGAATGGCAACAGAAAGCACAAAGACTTTAGTAGATGGGTTAAGTATAGTTACTGTGATTGGAACATTAGGTGAAGTGTTGCCTCCGTTGGCGGCTTTGTTTACTTTAGTGTGGACATCTATACGTATCTACGAAACTAAAACAGTACAAAAGATGTTGGGCAGGGTTAGCCCAGATGATAGCTGAACTAGCCGCCGCTAATGCCGCCTTTGGTGTCATCAAGGAGACCATTGCAAATGGGAAAGAAATCTACGAAGCAGGAGAAGCTCTGGCAGATTATTTCGGACTCAAAGCACAGATACAAAAGAAGGCGCACGAACATGGCTATAAGTCAGATTTACAGGCCTTCATGGCCGCAGAACAGCTAAAGGAATATGAGGCTAGTCTGAAACAAATGATGATCTGGCAGGGGCGAGGAGGCCTTTGGCAGGATTGGTTAGCATACCAACAGGAGATGAGACAAAGTCGTGAAGCAGAAGCCAAAAAACAGAAGGCCCAAAAAGCTAAACGTAGAGAGCAAATTATTAATGTATGCCTTGGGATTACTTTGGGTGCTTGCATTCTCTCAGCCGTTGGCTTGGTAGCTTACATCTTTTATTGGATTGCTCAACAGAGGTAATCCTATGTGGACAGTATACGGAATTATTACAATAGCTATACAGCCGGGTGTATTACAGATTATAGACCAGAAGGAATTTGAGAACCCTCAAGATTGCTTTAAAGAAGCAATGGTACTCATGCAGGATGCAGAAGACCCTAGAGGAATGGCTTGTGTGCCTATACCAGACGATAGAAAAACAGGAGTGTGATTCATGATTGGCCTAGTCACAGCTATCACGAACTTGGCAGGTACATGGGTCAGTGCCAAGGCGGAATCAACCAAGGCCACCGCAGAGGCCAAAGCCACCGCACTGAAAACAGCGGCACAATCCACAGCGGATTGGGANCGCATCATGGCNGAAGCCTCCAAGAGTTCTTGGAANGACGAGTGGCTNACAATNGTATTCAGCATCCCGCTGATNTTAGTNTTTATACCAAGCATGGTAGAACATATTCAAGCGGGATTTACAGCATTGGCAACTTTGCCAACTTGGTATCATGAGATACTCATGGTAATTGTACTAGCGTCCTTTGGTGTTAAAGCCGGTAAAGGACTTATGGATATGATGGGGAAAAAATAATGCCGGGATATGGATATGGAATGACCAACAAGTCTAAAGACAAAAAGAAAAAGAAAAAAATGGTAGCTAAAAAAACAATGCCTAAGAAGCGCACAAGGAAAGCATAATGGCTAAAGGTGTAAAGCATTACTTTAGGGACGGTACAGAGCATAAAGGAGCCATGCACAAAGACGCTAAAGGACGGCCAATGTCTGGAGCACGGCATACTAAAAATAGTAAATATTTGTACCATATGAGTGAGCTATCGAAAACTGCTAAAAAGAGGGCTAAAGGATAATGCCATATTCTAAATACAGTCCGAAACAAAAGAAACTAGCGGCAGTGGCCCCTCCTCGTAATAAGATTACCGGAGCAGACTTAAGGAAACTCAAGCGTGGCAAAAGCAAAACCAAAAAAAGCAAATGATGCCTGTGCTCGTAAGGTTAAAGCCCGCTACAAGGTTTGGCCTTCAGCATACGCATCAGGTGCTGTAGCAAAGTGCAGAAAAGTCGGTGCTAAGAACTGGGGAAACAAAAGTGGCCGTAAGAAAAAGTAAGAAAGGTGCGGCACTCAAGAAGTGGTTTAAAGAAGAATGGATAGACCTCAAGACCGGAAAGCCGTGTGGTCGAAAGAGTGCCAAAGGGGGATCGAAGAGACCTTATCCTTCTTGCAGACCCAAAGCGGTCGCAGCCAAAATGACCAAAGCAGAAAAAGCCTCAAGCACACGCAGGAAGACAGGCCCTGCCCGGATCAAGCACAAAGTGACAGCCTCAGGGAAACGTAGGAAATGAGCATTAGAAAGTCTTTTGGAGCTACACTAACGGCAACACCTACGGCAATCTATACTGTCCCTACAGGTAAAAAAGCTGAATGGGTTCATGCGTATATTACTAATGTCTCTGGCTCTAATGGGACTGTTGATATGTCTGTCAATGGTTTAGTGTTACTAGAGGATTACACTATATCATCCAAAGACTTTAAAGATATTGGTGGTCATGAAAATACCTTTGTATTTATCGACGCAGGACAGACAATTACCGCCAGTGCAACACAATCAATGACGTTAATTGTATCTGTTATTGAACATAACGATATTATCCAAGGAGGCTAATGTGGCAAAAAAGAAAGACCCTAGACTTGCACGCGCAGGTGTCTCAGGCTACAACAAACCTAAGCGCACTCCGGGTGGCTCTAAGAAATTCGTAGTGGTTGCCAAAGAAGGCGATAAGATTAAGACCATACGCTTTGGTGATCCTAACATGACTATTAAAAAAGATCAACCCAAACGTAGGAAGTCTTTTAGAGCACGTCATAAGTGCGACACAAATCCCCCAAGTAAACTCACAGCCCGTTATTGGTCATGCAAAAAATGGTAGACTTGACATTTGACCAAAAATGTGCTATAATAGTACATATGTACTCTAAGGTATTCTCATGACATATTTAGAACTTGTCAATAATGTTTTGAAACGCTTACGAGAGCGTACCGTAGCAACAATAGATGAAACTACGTACTCTACGTTAATTAGTGTTTTAATCAATGACGCTAAAACCGAAGTAGAAAACGCTTGGAACTGGTCTGCGTTACGTCAAACATTAACGCTAACGACAACTTCTGGTGTGTTCAACTACGAACTTAACGGAACTGGTAATAACTTTAGCGTCATGGATGTTGTTAACGATTCCGGTGATTTCTTTATGGAATACCGTACTCAACACGATTTTAACCAGTTTTATCTTAACCAAACTCCTGCTAGCGGCAACCCAAGATACTACAATTTTAATGGTGTTTCTGCTGATGGCGATACGTTAGTTGATTTATATCCTAAACCTGATACAATCTACACAATTTACTTTAACATTATTCAACGTACTGGTGATCTATCTGCAGGTACAGATAAACTGACTGTCCCATCTTTGCCTGTTTCGTTACTTGCATACGCTAAAGCAATTGAAGAACGAGGAGAAGACGGTGGAGTTGCTAGTACATCAGCTTACGCTACTGCTACTCGTGTGTTAAACGATGCAATTGCTCAAGATGCCCAAAGGCACACTGAAGAACTAGAATGGGTTGTATAGATGGCTAGACCGTTACAAGCACTCAGTATTGCCGCACCGGGGTTCTTTGGATTAAACACCCAAGAGTCCGGTATTACCCTTGAAAGTGGTTTTGCACTGACTGCTAATAACTGCATTATTGATAAATATGGACGCTTAGGTGCTCGTAAAGGTTGGCGTTATGTAACCTCCACAGGCGGCTCTGGAGTCAATCTATTAGGTGCCCATCGGTTTATTGATATTGAAGGCACTGAGACCATTCTATCGTGGTCTGCGACGAAGTTTTATAAGGGCACTACAACACTTACTGAGATTACTCCTACATCTGATAATACGTTTACTGAAGGCAACTGGCAGTGTGTAACACTTAACGATAAAGCGTATTATTTTCAACGTGGCTACAAGCCAATGGTTTATGATCCAGTTGCAGGAACTATTACTGACGTAGAAGACGAAAGCTCCTACAGTGGCCGTAGTATCAATGGAACTACTCAGGCACCCCCGGGTAATACTGTTATGTCTGCCTATGGACGCTTGTGGACTGCAGACATTCAAGACCCTAGCGATAGTTCATACTATAATAAAATGACTGTTTACTGGTCTGATCTGTTAGATGGTGCAGATTGGAACACAGGTTCTGCAGGTTCAATAGACCTTTCAGCGATACTTGTAAACGGTACAGACGAGATTGTAGGCTTTGGTGCTCAGAATGGTCAGTTTATTGTATTCTGTAAACGTAACATTGTAGTATTTGCTGACGGTTCTGCTGACGCATCTTTTGATCCTGCTACATTAAGACTTGTAGAAGTCATTAGTCGTGTTGGTTGTGTTGCTAGAGACAGTATACAAAACACAGGTATTGATATCTTCTTTTTGTCTGAAGATGGCCTAAGAAGCCTTGGGCGTGTTATCCAAGAAAAGTCACTGCCAATGCGTGATTTGTCTAAAAACGTTAGAGATGATATTGTAGATCTTACTGCATCAGAAACTACAGCAGACATAAAATCTGTATATTCTGAAGATAACGCATTCTATCTTTTGTTGTTCCCAAGTGTTACTCAAGTATATTGTTTTGATACTCGTGCTCCGTTGCAAGATGGTTCCCTTAGAGTTACCGTTTGGGATACTCAAAATCAAACCAATATGTTATCTTTAGCAAACTCTGTTTACTTTACTCAAACTGATGGGCTTGCGGAGTACTTTGGCTATACAGACAATTCCTCAAGATATACCTTTCAGTACTTTACTAATTACTTTGACTTTGGCAACTCGTCAACAACTAAAATTCTAAAACGTATTGCTACCACAGTTATCGGTGGGGTAGGTGAGTCATTTATTTTTAAATCTGCTTTTGATTACTCTGATGACTATACATCATACCCTGCAGTACTAGAAGACTTAGCTATTGCAGAATACGGAATTGCTGAGTTTGGGGCAAATGGAGCAACCACGCCAGATGATTCCACTCCTGCAGAGTACACAAGTGGAACTATTTCAGATATTGTAAGACTTCCGGGGTCAGGATCAGGCAGTATCCTTCAGGTTGGTTTTGAAGCTAACCTTGATGGTGCAGAAATATCAATTCAAAAATTGGATGTATACGTAAAACAAGGTAGGATTCTTTAATGAGTAACTATACGCAACTAACCAATTTTGCAACTAAAGATAATCTTGCCAGTGGAAACGCCAATAAGATTATCAAGGGTGCAGAAATCAATGCTGAATTTGTCGCAATTGAAACAGCAGTCAACAGTAAAGCTGATACTGCTTCTCCGACATTTACAGGAACCCCTGCGGCTCCTACAGCAACCTCAGGAACTGATACAACACAATTAGCAACCACAGCGTTTGTACAGGATGCTGTAGGGGCGTTGGTAACTATTCCATCAGGAATGCTTGCACCGTTTGCAGGAACTTCAGCACCCTCTGGGTGGTTCTTGTGTTATGGTCAGGCAGTCAGTCGTACAACGTATGCGGCACTGTTTACAGCCATTGGAACTACTTACGGTACTGGTGATGGATCAACTACCTTTAACCTTCCTGATCTCCGTGGACGCACCATTGCCGGTGTTGACGACATGGGAGGCTCTGCGGCTTCTCGTTTGACAGGTGACAATGGAGCATCTACAGCTACCGCAGATTCCAATGGTTCATTTACGAGTGCTACAAACATTCTTGTAGATGGTAATAGCGGTACAATTGTCCTTGGCATGAAAGTAACTGGCACAGGAATCTCTGGAGAAGTTACAGTTGTCAAGATTAACAGCCAGACAGACATTGTACTNTCNTCNGCAGTNACTATTACAGATNANACTGCACTNACATTTGCATTTGATGGGGCTATTCTTGGTTCTGCCGGTGGTGAAAATACTCACTTGTTAACAGGTGCTGAGTCTGGTGAAGCAGGTCACCAACATACATTAACTGATCCCGGACACTTTCACACAACAACATTTACATCAGGTACAGACAGCGGTTCAACTCTAGGTCAACTTAATCCTTTTGATGACAGCAACAGATCGGCTAATACCAATACTAAAACAACCGGCATCACCATAGACACTATAGCCGCCGCAGACGCATCATCCGCACACAACATTATTCAGCCCACGTTGGTGCTGAATTACATTATTAAACAGTAAGAGGTAATCAAATGGCAATCGGGAGTATCATTGGAGGAGCCATAGGATCTAGCTTTGGTTATCCTCAGTTAGGGGCGGCCTTAGGTGGTCAATTGTTAGGAGGTGGTCTTTTTGGAGATTACGGAGGAGGGGCCGCTAATAAAGCCATTGAAGCCGCAGGTAAACTTGCAGAAGATGTACGGTTTAGACCTGTCACTGTCGGTACAAGCTCTGGTGTAGCCGCTTTAGACCCTCAGGCAGGTGAGTACGGTGTTGCTCTTGCTCCTGCGTATCAGAATATCCTAGGGTCTGCTTTAGGTGGTGCAGGAGGACTTTTTCAACAACTAGCCGCTTTTGATCCCAGACAGCGTGAAAGAGAAATTTTTGAAGAACAAGTTGGCCTACTTCAACCTGAGTTTGAAAGACAAGAAGAACGTCTGCGTCAGGGAATGTTTGGTACTGGACGTTTAGGTCTACAGCTTGCAGGTGAAGGCGTGGGTGCCGGTGTAGACTCTGGTATGGTTCAGCCTGATGTATTTGGTTTGGGAACAGCACAGCAACAGACGCTTGCTAAACTTGCCGCAGGATCTCGTGAGCAAGCCCTAGGGGAAGCACGACAGCTTGGTCAGCTTGCTGAGGGAATGCTACAAGCAGGTATGTCAATTTCTGAAATGGAACGTCAATTGATTGCTTTGGGTGTTGACGCAGAAACTGCAAGGGCCGCCGCAGAACTTGGTGCAGGACAACTTGCAATGGCTCCTTACGGATACCTATTTAGAGCAGGACAGGCGCGTAGCCAAGGCGAGGGAGGCTTCTTAGGAGGGCTCTTTAAAGGCATGGGTGGCTTTGGGGGAAGAACGAGTGGTTTAGATAGGGCACTAGATGCTTTAGGTGTTAGCGGTTTTGATCGTCCGGGTTCAGAATATTACGGGAAATTATAATGGCTAGAAGAGATCAAGTATTATCATTATTCGGTGCTAGTCCTGCTCAGGTACTCCAACGAATCCGTGAAGAAAACCAAGCACTCATGGCTGAACAAAGGAGTCCACAAGCCGCTGTAGGTTTTGGTATTGGTTCTGAGCTTATGAGAGCGTTTGGCCCTGAAGACCCTAGGGTTACTCAGGCACGTCAAAGGCAAGCCATAGCACAAGGCATTCAGGCTCCTATGGGAACCTCAGGTTACTTTGCTGAAGCGGCCCAAAGGTTTCAAGAACAAGGCATGACTGAATCAGCCCTAGCGGCCACACAGCAAGCACAGGTATTACGTCAAGCAGAACAAGAGAAAGCTCAAGCACAACGTGCCCAAAGTGCCGCTGTAGAGTTCGTAACTGCACAAAACCCTGGGTTAGGTCAATTGGTCGCAAGCGGGGCAATGAGTCTAAAGGATGCCATTGAAGCTGTTAGAAAAGCCAACGAACCAATCAAGGTTGGGGATGTTCTGGTTAATGTTGATCCAGAGACAAATAAAGCCGCTGTTCTGTTTGACGCTCGACAGAGAAAGCCTCAGACTAAGTATGACATCTTGACAGATGATGAAAAGACAACCCTTGGGTTACCCTTAGGTACACAATACCAAAAAAACGTCGCTACTGGAGAGATTAAAAAGATTGCAGGAGGCAACCTTCCACAGATGGGAACGATCCCTCAAGGCTACCATGTTGTTGTTAATACAGATGCCCAGAATCGCCCAGTAATATCTATGGAGCCTATCCCCGGCTCTCCTCAGGCTAAAGAATTAGAGAAGTCGGTAGAATCCGTTAGAGCCGGTAAGCGTGGTAAGGCTACTAAATTTAATCAGATTGTAGCTCCTTCTATTGACCTAGCCATTGAGATTGCTGAAGACCCTGAGAACTGGGCCACAGGCAAAAGCGGTGCATTCATTGAGCAACTTGGGAGACTTTCAGGCGGTATCATTAGTGCTGAAACAAGCCGATTAGCCCTAACAGAGCAACTGACAACCATCAGGGCAAACATTGGTTTTGACAGACTGCAAAAGATGCGTGACGAATCACCCACTGGTGGTGCTCTTGGTCAGGTTGCCCTTCAGGAACTCTATGCACTGCAGAGTTCAATTACACCATTGAATCCAAATATGACTTCTGAACAGTTAATAGCAGGTCTTAATAAAGTTAAGGATGTCTATCGCTCTGCTGTAGAAGCAGTCGCAAATGACTTGTCTGACGAGCAATTGATTCAAGAGGGTCTAGGTGACTTAATTCCATTCCGTACAGCTACACGTAATCCTGATGGTTCTTATACTCCTTTGGAACCTGCAGAAGAACCTGAGTTTGATATATCTGTACTGCCAGAAGATATTCAGCAAGGATGGCCTACTTTAGATGATGCAACTAAACAAGCTCTCATGGAGGCTTACAAGTGACAAAAGAACAGGCAATAGCCCTCGCACGAGCTAGGCTTGCTCTACAAAAACAACCACAAGTAACCCCTGAGCAACCTGCAGAACCACCTAAACCTTCTCCGGTATTACAACAAGAACCTACCCCAGAGATGGTTGATCCCGATACAATGATGATGCAAGCTGACCCATCGGTATCCTCTGATCCTGCTCAGGCTAAAGCAATGGTTCGTAACTTTCTCCAAGGAGCTACCTTTGCAACTGCTGATGAAATGGAGGCAGGTCTCAGGTCACTCTTTGGCGACCAAAGCTATGCACAGAATCTTGAGCTTATTAGAAATGAAATGAAAACCTATGCGGAAGAGAATCCAAAGTCAGCCTTAGCACAAGAGCTTGCAGGAGCTTTAGTTTCACCCGCAGGTATTCTTAAGACACCTCAGATTCTTGCTAAGGCAACACCTATGGTTCGTGGGGCTGTCAGGGGTGGCACGGGTGGTGCATTGTATGGAGCCGGTGCGGCTGAAGGTGACGTTTTAGATCGACTACAGCAAGGACTTGTCGGCGGAGGCGTAGGTGTTATCATAGGTGCTCCTTTGGAAAAAGCTGTAGGGTTACTAGGGAATACTAAACTCAACAGACAGATTCAAGCTCAATCCAGATCACCCGATTTAGATCGTTTAAAGTCGATTAAAGATGCCGCCTATGAGGCTGTCGATCAAACAAACTTTGCTATTGGCCCCGGGGAAGCACAAGAGATTTTCCGAAGGGCTTCTAAGATTGCTGATGAAGCCTACTATATTACCACTCCCGGGACTACAACGGCTGTTGATAAAGCCAAAAATGTTTTACAAGGGCTAACCACCAAAGGAATGTCTTTAGGGCAGTCTGAGCGAGCAAGAAGACGATTATTTAAGCTGGCTGAAGATAAAACAGATGGTTATATCGTTAGACAGATGATTAATGAGTTTGATGATGTTATTGAAAACTCACTAGCCAAAGGTCAAATCCCTCAACTTCAGATTGCCAGAGAAGCTAATCGTCGCTATAGAAACTCAGAAGCTATTCAGGACGCATTTAATAAGGTTGACATTAAAGTAGGTAAGCGCACTGATGCCTACCGTAAGGTTGCCGAAAGTCTGCTTAAGAACAGTCGCCAGATGAAATACTTTACACCAGAAGAGCAAGCGGTGCTACAGCAGATGGCCTCCGGGACTGCCTCTCAACGGTTACTCAATACTTTAGGTCGTTTTGACTTTAGTGCTAAAGGTCTTGCAGGGGCTATCAATTTGTTTACTATGGCAAGTGCTCCTTGGACTGCTTTGCTATTTGTAGGTACGGGTGGTGCTCGTTATATAGCCGATAGAAAAGCTATTGCATCGGCTAAGAAACTTATTGCCAAAGCAGGTGGTGTAGAGGCCGTTAAAAAAGCATCTCAGAACCCAAATATCGGAACAACAGCGATTGGCGGTGTGACTGCTAATGATATTAGTGAAGCCTTGGAACTTGGGGAAGAATAATGGCTAACGCATTAGACAGAATTGCAAGTAACCCTACGCTATTCCCAGAGCAGGTAACTGATAAAGTTTTTGGTGATAACTTTATAAGCCGTAATACACGGGAGATGGGGTCAGGAATCCTAAGCGCATTTACTAATATTCCATCAGATTTATACCGCATTGGGTCTCAATATGGATCAAGTGATCCCCGTGTGCGTAGAAACCCACTGGAAGTGGCCTTAGGTGTCGGCAATGCTCTGATTGGTAAGCCCTTAGGTACACTCTTTAGTGCCGTGACACCCGGTGTTCCTGATTTTATTGCAGAACCTGCAGGACGGGCCTTTGAATCCACAGGTATTCCCCAAGCTATCGGTGAGTTAGCACAAGAAAACCCTAGACTCTTTAGAGGTATTGAAGAAGCAGGCGGGTCTATCCCGTTCTTACGTGGAGCCGTTGGAGGTATCCAAGGGCTACAGCGTCTATCTCAGAACTTAGTGAATAACTTACAACGTAGTCCTGAAACACAGTTCTACTTGAATCGTGCTAAAGCTGAAGAAATTGCTAAGAGAGAAAATCCTGACCTTAAGGGTACTGCATTAGACAATGCAATTCAGCGAGTACAGACAGTCTCCCGTATCAAAGCAACCCAAAGTGGACTGTCAGAAGGAATTGGTAATTTCATCAAGCAGTCGTTTAGTCCTCAACAGATGGCTGAGTTTAACCAAAGGGGTGTAAGTCAGACTGCAATTAATCTAGCCAATAATCCTAATGCAAGCCCTGCGGAGTTATTTGGTCAGTTTGCTTATGAAGCTCTAGTAGGTAAAGGATTCCAGAACCTGAAACCGATCTTGAAAAAGCTCGATAATGAATACTTTACGCACACAGGAATTGCTTCAGTAGATCAGTTTAAGAAGTTTGCTAAAGGTGTAGACGATAAAGATGCAGAGGCATTCTATCGAACAATTATGGCATCTCAGGGTGTGTCTAAACCGCAACGGACAATCCTTGTTGCTAGACAGCCAACACAAACGTCAAAATCAGGTCAGTTACGCCAACTAGCAGGATCAGCGGGTAAAGTACCTAAGGCATTGCCTACGATCTTCCCGTTAGCAAAGCCTCACACAGCGGAGACGTTTCTACGTGCACACAAAGTAGCTTCTAGGGCTCGACCAAACAAGGCTTTGTCTGTAGAGCAATCAAACGCAATTACACAGGCATTTAAGAACAATCCTGAGCTTTCAACGATTACTGACCCTGAGCAACTAAAGGTGACTCTCGGAAACAGCTTACCAAAAGGTCAAAAGTTCCCTGTCAATCGTATTGTCAACGATGTGACATTTAACTCTAAGCAGACAGGTTTCAAATCTAACGCTGAGTTACGCAAGGCATTAGAGGCTAAGATTGGTGATCGTGATGATATGCGTATCATTACTAACTCAACTCAGAAAGACTTACCTGAGAATGAGCGAGACGTCTTCATCACTACCTCAGAAGTCAGTGATGCGTTTGAGTTAGGTGGTGTTGGTATTGTCTACCGTGTGAAGCCAAATGGTCAGATGAGTGCTATTATTCACGACACTAATGATCTTTTTGGTTTTGATGCTCCGGGGGCATTAAAGACTGTAGTAGCAACCCCACCAATCACTAAGAGCCTAATCAATATGAAGCAACCTGCCGCTGTGGTTGACATGCCTGACGCTTCTGAAGCAGTGCAGGAGATTGCTGAAGAACTCAGGACTCCTGTGAACCCCACAGCAAGGGACTATGCTGATGTCGGTGCTAACATTGGAGCCACTACAGCGGCTATAGGCGGATTACTCGTTGATGATCCCACGACTGAAGAAGACCCACTAGCCCCAACCATTGAATAAAAAGAAGCCCTCCTAAGAGGGCCAAAGAGTCATGCCCAACCCCTACTCAAAAATGTCGTAGATATCCCCTATCATAATTTTACATAAGGGGATATTGATTACAAAACCGTCAAAGAAGTACACATTGGCATCTTCAATGTCTTCTCCGTCCTTCCAACCTAACACAGGTTGACTCTGGACTGTCTCTGCAGACAGCCCGAATACATTGTGAAATCTAGCGGTTACCACGACTATAAATCTCCTTAGCTTTGTACATATGACGTGCATTTCCTGTATACTTGGATGCACTGCCGCTTTTCATGTACGCTTGATTTATTGCACCGTCTGCTGACACGTCTTTAAAATTTCCAATAAAACGATCTTCACAGAAGACTTCATAGATTCTAAACATTACCACCCCCAAGTTCCTGTCATGCCCTGTGCATTGTAATCCGTCACGCGCTTCTCAAAGAAGTTACTAATACTAGACCCACCAATCAACTCTTCCATCCACGGGAGAGGATTGTCCTTAACTTTCCAGTTTGACTTGAGACCCAATTGGATAAGCCTTCTGTCTGCAAGGTAACGTATATACTGCTTAACTTCTCCCGCACTGAGTCCTTCCAAAGCTCCCATCTCATATGCAAGGTCAATAACCTTGTCTTCCAGTTTGACAGCTTGTCTAAACATTTCGTATATATCTTTCTTAAAGTCATCGTTCACGATCCTTGGATGCTCTTCACAAAATTCCCTAAATAGTTTCGCCATACCCTCTGCGTGTTGACTTTCGTCCCGGACTGACCACTCCACAACCGTACACATTCCCGGCATCTTGCCGAATCTTTGGTAGTTGAGTAACATGGCGAATGCACTGAACAATGACATCCCTTCATTAAGTACAGATCGTGCAATAGCCAGACCTGTTCCTGACAAGGAATGTACATCTATGTCCCCCATAAATTCTACTTTGTCTGCCATCTGTTGATATTCTAAAAATGCGGTGAACTCNTCCTCAGGCAACCCTAAGGTNTCATTCAAGAGNGCGTAGGCTCTTTGGTGGATGAACTCTCGACTTGCAAAGGCTGTGAGCATAGCCCTGATTTCATTGTTCTTAAACTTGGGTATATAATANTCCANGTAGTTTGTTCCAACCGCAACGTCTGTTTGCGTAAAAAGCCGCAAGATCTGGGTGATATGGTGCTTTTCTTGCTCCGATAGTTTTCCCGACTTCCAATGATTAACATCGGTCTGTAAATCCAGTTCATCTTCAATCCAGTGTATCCTTTCGTGCTCCGTAGCGTAAGTAACTGCCCACGGATACTTAAACGGTTTATAGGTCGTATTTAATTCCAGTAAGCTCATTCAGTTGTTTCTCCAATGATTCGTTTCTTTCTATTAGTTCTTTGATAACTGCGTCACAATCATTCAGTAAGTTTTTGTTAAAGGGATCAATGTCCTTAATAATTCTCAATCTCTCAAGTATTTGTTTAGTGTCCATCCTCCCTCCTTTGTGTATTCGATGTATGTGCAGTTCTCACACCAATCTCCACAGTTCATATATCCATCTACTATTTTAGGCGAATGTGTGTGTCCTGTCAAGACACTATAGTAACCTTTAGTCTTAGCCCACTTGGTAATGACCTTCTGTGTGCCAAAAAGTTTATACATTCTATCAGTCAAGCTACCCCCATCAGATAAATGTGCGAACAAGTTAATTATTTGCCTAGGTATCTTCATAGTTAAATCAAAGCGATCACCGTGGCACACATAGACATTTTCAAAGACATAGCTATCGACAATCTCTACATTCCCTAGCTTCATGTCTTCCTTCAGGAACGGTCTAACAAACTCATCATGATTACCCGGTAAGTAGATTACTTTACATCGCTCAGAGAGCTTTAGAATGCTTCTCAGAACCTCTGTGTGACTTTTAGGCCAGTAGTGTTTCCTACGTAATGCCCAACCATCGATGATATCCCCCACAAGGAACAGATAGTCACACTTTAGGGTGCTTAGGAACTCAAGCAATGCTTTAGCTTTACACTGTTTAGTTCCTAAATGAACGTCACTGATAAAGACAGCCTTTAACCCTGACACGACACACATACCTCTTCATCTACAAAGTCTTTAAGTGCTTTCCTGCCAACTTTAGTCCCAACCTTCTCAGCAGTAACCCCCGCTGTAGTACGGAGATAGTATAGCCCCTTGAGACCCTCCCGCCACGCTTGAAGGTGTACTTGGTTGACGAAAGCCTTGTCAGTCCCAGACGGGAAGAATACGTTGACGCTTTGGCCTTGGCAGATAAACTCCTGTCGCTTGGCGGCATGTTCAACAACCCACGTCTGATCCAATTCAAACGCCGTCTTAAACGTGTCTTTTTCTCCACCGCTAAGGAACTCCAAATGCTGAACAGAGCCTTCACTTTCAATGATTGATGCCCATACTTTCTTGGTGTTCTTACCATAAGATTCTAAGACCTCCTCCAGATACGGATTGCGTACAGTATGGCTACCGGCACGAGTACGATGCACATAGCAATTAGATATACGGGGTTCAATACTAGCAGAGCACCCACATAGGATACTACTATTAGCGTTAGGAGCAATAGCCAACAGATGCATATTTCTAACACCAGTACCCACTCCATCAGGACATTCACCACGTTCCACAGCGAGTTGATAGGTAGCTTCAAGAGATTGGGCTTTGATGTCTTTGAAGATTGCATAGTTCTCACTTGCGGCTTGCCATGATTCCCAAGCTATACCTTTGCTTTGGAGGTATCCGTGGAATCCCATTGCCCCAAGGCCGACTGAACGCTCTCTGTAAGCTGAGTAGACAGCTTTTCCAAGTTCTTCTGGTGCGTTGTCAATAAAGTATTGCAAGACGTTATCCAAGAATCGGATAAGGTCTCCAACCATTCCTGTTGTTTTCCAGTCATCATATCTTTCGAGGTTGACTGAGGAGAGGCAACAGACTGCTGTGCGTTCTTCACTTGTTGCGAGATGGATTTCATTGCAGAGATTGCTACCGTTAATTGTGAGTCCAAGTTTTCTTTGAGCTTCCGGTAAGTGCCTTCTGGCTGTGTCGATAAAGTTAATATAAGGACTGCCAGTTCTGAACCTAGCTTCAAGGATTCGTTGCCACAGTTCACGAGCTTTGACTGTATTTCTTGCAATTCCTGTATTTGGGTCTCTAAGTTGCCACTCTGTATCATTTATTACACTCTCCATAAAATCATCAGTCACATTGACTGCGTTGAACAAATTAAAACACTTGCGATTAATATCACCGCCAGTGGGTACTTTNAAGGAGATAAACTCCTCAATGTCAGGATGNCTTACATCTAGGTANGCNGCNTAGCTTCCCTTCCGTGTCTTCCCTTGTTTGTAGGCAGTCATCTGACTGTCCACTACTTTCATGAATGGTATTGGGCCGGGAGCTTTGTCTGACACGCCTCGCACGTCTGACCAGTGCCCTCCTACGCCTCCACCTTTGACGGAAAGCCACGCTACTTCACCGTTATGGTCAATAAGGCTATCAAGATTGTCCCCCACGTAAGTAAGGAAACAAGAAATAGGAAGGCCACGGTTGCCTCCGTCTCCGTCAGGTGCGTTCGATAAGACAGGCGACGCAAACATAAACCAACCTTTTGAAGCGTAATCGTAAATCCTTTGTCCAAGATCGAGATCACCGCCACAATAGGCCACACTAGCACGAGCAAAAGCCTCCTGAGGGGAACTCTCATGGTCGAGCATATAGTAGTCACGCATGAGCGTATTTGCTTGTTCACTAAGTCTAGTATCTCTTTCATAGTCTATCGTTATCCCCAGGTAGTTTGTCATTGATTTTTTGTACCTCATAAAGTAATTGGGCGAACCTACTATTTTACCACATTTCTATCAGTTTGTCTAGGTAATGTTTTGCTTTTTGCAGGTCTAATCTACCACCCTTCTCTTGAAACCTTGCCATGTACTTGATAACATTCCCTAAAATAAATCCTTTGAACTGCTCTTCTGTCATCCAACATTCCATAGCATCCCAAGGCTGTATCTTTTTGTCTGTGTAATGTGATCCACCACATTGATGATTCCTAGCCATCTCATGTAAATCGCTCAAATCGTCAAACCTCCTACTCATCTTCCAAGTCCTCAATGAAGTAATCGAGCTTCTCTTCAATCTTATCGTTGAACCTGTCAACCAGTTCCTCAGAGGTGATCTCAAGCACCTCTAAGACACTGATCTCGTCCTGCTGTTTTAAGCGGTCACACACGTCGGCAAAGGTTAGCATACTTTCGCTTCCTTAAGAAGTTCAGTAACGGTCTCGACAGTGTAATACCTAAAACCGTTTTTGTCAGCCCATTCAGCCATTGTGAATCTAGTACCATCTTTCCTTCTCCTTGCTCGTGGCATAGGTGTGTCTGGGTGATAAAACACAAACACAAGTTCTTCTTCAGCCCAAAGACTACTGCGGATGTCGATATACTTACGAGCTTCCTCAGAGTCCCTGAAGCGTCCTTTAGCTTCTATTAAGTACGTACCTACTATAAAATCTGGTTCGTACTCTTTTTCCTGTACGTAAGACCGTGACGTAGTATGGTAGTCACAGTCCTTTAGAACACCTACGTGCAGTTCGTACTCAAACCAACTGTCGTAGCCCTTAGGAGGTCTCCCCTTAGACTTTGCCATGAGGAGTCTCCAGATTGATTTCTTGAACTTTAGGCTCGTTCTTAACATCGGTTAAAAACCTTATACCAGTAGAATAAAGAAATCCTCTTAAGGATGGGTAGCAGTGGAGCTTGTAGCCGCAATACGAGCAACCCGTAGTGAGCTTTTTGTTTCCAGATTTCCCATCGTCCACGGGCTCGTAACACAAACCCGGTGGCTCCGGTAGCTCCACTAGCTTTTTTACATGACGCACTCGCTCTGCGATGTCATAACTGATGACAGAGTGTACGGGAGCTTGGGTATCCTCCTCGTCATACTCAAGGTAACACAGGTGTCCATTCTGTTTGTCAATGGCAACCCATCCGTACTTTGTATCCCCCTCAGAGTGGGCGTAGGCTTTTAACTGAGCCACATACCCAAACGGATCATCAAAGGCCAACGTAGCGTCCTTGAACTTCTTGAAGCCGTAGGTTGACGTAGACTTGATATCAACCAAGCGACCGTCTATACGGGCATCCATAGAGCCCCTGACACCCTCGACTTCACAGGCTTTCTGTTCGTCCTCTACGGTGTGTCCTGACATCCTAGTAAGGAACAGTACAAACTCCTCAAGCATGTGCCCATACATGAACTTGATGTAGTTATGTGGCTTGAGCTTCTCCTGAGTGTACTTATTAGCAGAGTACCACAGTTGCCTGTCGTTCTTGCCAATGGAACTCAAGCGTAGCTTACGGCCATCACTGAACCCACCCGGTTTGAACTCTTTCTTCATGAGGTCTTTCATGGCCTCGCCAAAGCGATCAATCTCAGCGTCCACATCTACACCCTTAGGTGTATTACGGTTCTGCATGAGTTCATAGATATCGTCTATGAGCGTAGTGATTTGTTTATCCATGATCCATCTCTATTAAACACTCGTCAATCAAATTATGCCCAAGCATATTTGCCGCAACATCTATCTTCTTCAATTGAAACTGAAGGCGACGCTCTTGCATACGCACGAACTCCATTAGTTGTTGTACATCTTCAGTGCCAATAGTTAGCTCTGATAAACGCTCTTCAAAGTCTTCTACATTGTAAATCGGTTGGGACATTTGTTTCTCCTTACTATCCTATTAGTATAACACACTAATGCGTCTGTGCCCAGTTATTTCCAACTTTATATTCTCCATCCAACGGACAGTTCATTTCAAAGGCAATCCCTGCGGCCTTGATTGACTCAACCATCAGGTATCCCACCTTATCAGCATGGTCAGCCCTGGCTTCTATCTGGTATTCATCGTGGATAGACCCAAGGAGCTTGTAGTCAAGATTCCACTTTGGAGCATACTGCGAGAAGATAGCCAGAGCCTTCTTCATAACCACTGCACCCGCTGACTGAAGCAAAGTATTCAAGGCAGAATGTTCACTTCTGATGTGAAGGCATCGTCCATCCAGTCCTCTGAGGTAACCTCTTTGGGCGGCAATGGAGACTCTTTCTCTAAGTTCTGCAAGTGCGGGAGTATTGTCGAGAAAGCGTTGTCTAAGTTTCGCTCCAAGTCTCTGACCTCCATCCACAATAGAACCGATTTTAGCGTCTCCTGCTCCGTATAGGAATGCGTATATAAATGTCTTTGCTTGAGCGCGTGTAGACAGCCCTGCATTGATTTGATTTGCTGTATGAACATCTCCGTTGAGGATTTCATTCGTATACTCCTTATCGTTCATGTAGTGGGCAAGCATCCGTAGCTCAAGGCCTGACGCATCCACACCGACTAACTTACGTCCCTCCGGGACAATCCACAGAGCACGACACTCTGTCCCATACGGAACCCCTACGGCAGGTACTTGAGCCATGTTAGGGCTACTGTGCGTCATACGTCCTGTGACTGCCCCAATGGCGTTGACCTGTCCATGCACTCGACCGTCATCCTCGACTGCATCAAGCCACGATTGGACTTGTGCGATCCGTTTCTGAACCATGAGGTACTCCGCGATAAGCTGTGCCTCAGGTATGTCAGTAACAGTTTCCAATGTCTTTTCGTCAACAATAGCTTGACCATTCTCCGTAAACTTCTCAGGCTTCCATCCGAAACGCCGAAGATACCTCCCGATCTGCTGTCGTGATCCTAGGTTAAACTCAGGCCAATCCAGACGGCTAAAAGCACCGCCGACATTATCCCAAGAATCTCCAAGGAACTTAAGCCCGACAGAAGATAGCTCACCATTCTTTTTGTACTTTGGCTGTACCTCTTTAACAAATGTAGGTAGCGGCTTAAACTTTTCATGTACTTTATCCTCAAGTTCATTCTGTTTCTCCTTTAGTCCTGCAACGAGGTCGAACGCTTGTCGTTGGTCGAGGAGCCATCCGTTAGACATTTGCTTATGGATCTCACACTGTACTCTGTGCTCCAGATCAAGACTTGTATCTCCAAACGGTTCAAGTGCTTTCTCAAGAAAGGCAAGCGTCTGCTCAGTAACTCTAACGTCTTGCTTGCAATACTCAAGCATCTCAGGCGTAAGCGCAGTCCAGTCACAATAGTCTCCTTTAGCAAACTTCAGTCGTTCACCCCAAGCGGCAAGCGAATGCCCACCCTCCAGACTTGGGTTATACAAACGTGACAGCACCAGTGTATCTGTAACGTCACCTTGGATCTGTACCCCCAGGATTCTCTCGACCGCAGGAATATCGTAGTTGATAATGTTATGGCCTACGTGTTCAGTCACGTCAGCAAACAACTCCTCTACCATCTCCTTTGTCGGCATCTCAAGCGTATACATCTTATCGTCCTTGATGGCACACAAGCACCATATGACGTTAGGCTTGAGGCCATCGGTTTCAATGTCCCAGATACAGCGCATTAAAACTCCTCTACGTTATTTGCTTCATTGATCTCAGGAGCAACCCCACGCTCCACTCGACCCGTCAGAGCATTATAATAAAGCCACCCGGCACTGCCTGTGATCCCCGTGCGTCTGCACTTGACCACCTGCACCTGTGTGCTGTTTCGTGCGTACTCGTCCTCTGCCATCTTGTCACGACTGAGCAGGATCGTATTGAAGGCAATCTGGTTGATTGATCCTGAGCCCTTCAGGTCGTACTCGTTGACGTTGTGAGGATTCGTCAGGCTAGGCTTACGCATGTGACTGACGATAATCACGGACACATCGGTCTCCTTGACGAGCTTGAGAAGTCGATCCATGAAGTCATCAATGGTCTTGTTCTCGTTACTCGTCACAGCGGCTTGTAACGGATCAATAATAATCACGTCACAACCGCTACCTTTGACCATCGCCCGGAGTTTAAGGAACAACTCGTCCGTATCCACAGCACCGTTGTGATCCAACAATAGTATCCGACCGTCAGTGATGATCTCAGAACGCAACTTGTCAAAGTCGATGTTTTTGCGATCCTCAAGCGACAGATTGTGTCCTGTGTGGATCGTCAACAGGTTCTCTACGGCTTCCCCATTAGATGCCTCCAGAAACGCACAGCCAATCGTCTTGGTTGTGTTCTTCCAGAAGTGATACGCAATCTCGTTGACCATAGTGGTCTTACCGACAGAAGTTAATGCACCGACCACGGTGATCTCTCCTGCGGCAATTCCACCATTCAGCATCGAATTGAGCATACCAAAGCTCTCAGGGAACGGAATGATCTCCTCAGTTCCACGCTTGATAAAGTCGCCCCAAGCGTCCTCCAAGGTTATCACCCCGGTCATGCGGTAGGTCTTAGCCTCCCACCACTGAGCAGTGAACGCCCTGACCTTATTGTTCATAAGGTAGTCTGAAGCGTCCTTAAAGTCCGTCAGAGAGACGATCTTTGCTTTGTTGGGGGAGAGTACCTGAGCACACTTCTCAGCCGCCTCACGGCCCGCAGAATCGCTGTCAAAGCAAATGACCACATTCTCAAAGCCCTCAAGCCACTCTAGGTTCTGCTTGAAGTCCTTGACTGCTCCTGCCGCACCTTTGGACACAGAGACAACCGGGTAACGCCCAAGCATCTCATAGGCCGCCAGTGCGTCCAGTTCGCCCTCCACGACGGTCACATAGCGACCGCCTGTGTTGAACAATTGCTGACCGAACATCGTGTTGGTCTTTAGATCACCTTGGGAACGGAAGGTCTTAGTAGAGACCTCCCGAACCTTACACCCGACTAATGTACCCTGTCCGTTGTAGTAGGGGTAATATTGCGAGTGTTCGTCAGAATGTACGTTGAACTTCCGCGCAGTTGCTTCCGATATCTTTCGATCTGGAATCGCTTGAGTGGTTCCATACATTTCCACTGGCTTAGTGTACGACACAACGTTACTAGCGGTCTCCACAGATGTAGCCTCCTTAAAATAGGTTTGACACTTAAAACAGTATCCATGTCCGTCCGTGTAGACTGCGAGAGCATCACTGCTCCCGCACTTCTCACAGGACTCGTGGCGAACAAACGAGTCATTAGAACTCTCCATCATCATCCAATTCAACCTCGCCCTTCTCTACGACACGCACAGCCTGAAGATACACTGATGTACCGTGGACAGGATGTTCGTTTCCAAGGTTGTACTTGATCCGCACCTTGTCACCGTAGCGCACAGACGACTTACTGACAGGCTCACCGTCGTTGTCGATCACTTGGAACTCGTCGAACTTGGTAGCAAACTTGCGTTGTGCTTGGTTCTTGTACATCTTGATCTTGACACCTTCCTTTTCTAGCTTCTCAGCCTCAGAATCGTCAAGCGACAAGACAAGCGAATACTTGCCAGTTGATTGGCCATTGTAGACCTCATGCTCTGCTAGGTTAGCAAAAGCGACGACACCATTAATTACAGACATTATCAGACCTCCTTAGGTTCTGGTGTTGCTAGGCGGATATTTTGTAAGACCGCACCTAGTTCTAAAAGACGCTTGCCTGACATTTCAGACAGTAAAGCGTCCCACTGTGGCTCAGGATCTTCGATCTGGTCAAAGACTCTGTTCCGTAATTCTAATATTATAATCGCTGTTGAGATATCATTCAACATATTTTTTTAACCTCATTCAAAAACTCTCTATACTCTATAGTATACATTAGTTTCTTCTTTACGTTAATCTTTTTTATATTACTCCTCAGGTTCTTCCGTAGAACTTTGGAATTCTTTAGTAACATTATAATCTCCTTTGAGTTCTGAGTCAAACACTGCTTGACGTGTTGCTGTTAGACACTCCAAGCACAGATCAAAGTACCCATCGCTCTGGGTGTCCTTAAGTGTTGCCTCATAGTCAGACAACTCGACATTACACGCTCTACACCTCATTTTTTTTACCTATACCATAATATATGCTTTCAATCAAACAGACTGTCAAAACAGCCACCAAGGCAGTTCCTAAGATTGTCAAAACTACAACTAATTCTGATGTGTTTTTGTCCTGTTGTATTTCTGTCATTTGTGAAGTATCCACCCTATCAGACCACCCGTGACCATTGCAATCGCTCCGGCAAACAAAAGTATGAGTGCAAAGTCCTCAAACGTTATCGCTTCCATCGTTTTATGGCCTCCTCTAGCCTACGGTCATGTAAAGACCCTCTAGGGCCTCTTATAAGCTCCTGTGAGCGACGTTCGTAATATTCTGATAGGGAGGTATTACCTTCCCAATAGTGCTCCTCAGAGAGGAATTGACACCAGAGACCCGCACAGGCAGTCGTAAGACCACCTGTGAGAATATCACGCTCTACTGGTGGTACTTTGTTCACCTCGTGACCCTCCAGTTTCCAAAGTGTACCTCCACCTCTGCCGTGGTCTCAATCCAGACTTTCGCCCCGCAATCTAGAGGCTTGTCCGGGCTGTAGACTAGCTCTGAGTCGCCCTTGATGACGACACGCTCGCCCTTGAGGTTCTCTTTGTAGGTCTTAACCGTAAAGACCGGCAAGTCCTCACCCTTTGCATTAGCACGTATGTTGTGCTGATTAACATGTATGCGTTTAATCATTGTATTGCTCCTGTTCATAGCGAGCCTCGCCCTGTGCTTCGGCTCTCTGTTGGGCTTGGTATTCGTCCCAAGCCTCGTCGGCTGTTGACCCTGTGATCGTCTCATAGACATCCAACCATGTTGCGTCGGTCTGCTTCTGTTGAGTGATAGCGAATATCACTTCCTCAATGACCCACTGAATCTGTGGGTCATAGTGTTCATCATGATAAGTCGTTGTTGACATGTCCATCCTCCATTGCTTCGACATCGAACCCTTCAGCCTTGAGTGCGGTTAAGACTTCCAATGGAACCATATAGACCCCATCATAGTCGTACAAAGTGCCGTCAGGATCAAACCACAGACCACCGCCTAGCTCGTCGCCTAGTTCGTTGTCCTCAAACCAACCACGCAGGCGGTCGTCATGTATACCAATCTCAAATCGTTCTGTGTGTATTGTTTTCATTCCTAGTACCTCGTCTCGCAGTAGTCGACCGTCATCGCTTGATAGCCATAGTTTGCAATGTCACAGCCGTTAACATAGGTGCGGTCTTTCTTCGTCGCTACTGGCACACCAAGAGCTCTCAGGCGTGACTTAGTGGTGACAGTCGGCCAGTCGTACAGTGTATCGATGCGAACAGACACATCACCTCGTGGGTTGACTGTCGCAATGTGGTGACCGTGCAGATACACCATAGCATTACCCTCGTCGCTGATGCTGACCATCGTGTTAGCGTTAGACCAGTTCTGTTGACGGCTAATCGCTACGTTCATTTCTTTCTCGATCTTTCTCATGATATATGCCTCCTTAGGCGTTGATTGAGGGGCCACAATAGCGGCCCCAATTGATGTTGTCAAGCTCCGTAGAGCACCCGACCGGCAACCCATTGGATCACGTCGCGCATCGAGCCTTGGTGAGCCGGTGATAAACCCTCCGGTCTCTCATTGTCAACGACAACCCACTCGCCCTTGTGGCGTGTGAATTCAAAGCGAACCCGATCATCGTAGTGGTACTGATGGACTCCAAGCCGATCCACGTAGAAATCAGTGAACCGTGGGGTTTCGTCGATAGTCTCGAATGTTGTCCATGTAGTCATAATGTGTGCTCCTGTGTGTTCAATAGGGGCGACAATACGCCCCCTTTCAGTTTATGTCAAGCGTGTGGATATAACGGCTTGGGTAATTGCTTCTCAACTATCACAAAGTCCGATAGCAATCCCATACCACGCAGAGCCTTCTCACGCTCCTCTACGTGCTCTCTGTCATAACTAACCATCAGTAACACCATCGGGTTTTGATGCCATTGAGTACTGCCGTAGGCTTGTGCATATAGTTGATACTCTTTGGTTGTGTCTAATGTGTTCATATGTGTTCCCCTTTGTTTCCATAGTATATGCAGACCCCGTGCCAACTTTAGAAACTCCTTTGTATTCAATAGCTTACTAATTACCATTAGACCATAGTCTAGTTACTATCGGTAACACTTGTACCCTTTGGTAACACTTATGTGTTACTTAAGGTATCTATAACACCTCCGCCCTATGCAGACCACATGTAGCCTGAGGGTGTCTTAAGGGTCCTACTCAGGCACACACATGCACCACTTTGGTGCACATAAGCACACCTTGCACCACTTTAGTGCACCCTTGTGCACCCTTATGGTGCATATGGATAACCTGTGGGTATCCTGTGGGTATCCTGTGGATAACTTATGCACAGCTTTGGTGCATCCTGTGGATAACTTGTGTTTTTCCTGTGGGTATCCTGTGGGTAACCCCGGGGGAGGGCTATTGGTCTATTAATATTTTAATGTACCTGCTCAGGTTTGCTAAGGAGCTACTTTGGAAACCCTCAGGAAACCCCTAAGAAACCCTAAAAAACTCTAAAAAACATAAAATACTCAATTATATGATTAATATAACAAAAAAATATAACAAAAGTGACTCCAAAGGGTTGACAAAAAGGGAAACTTGGGGCATCCTAAGAATATCTTAAGTATATCTCTTGACTTTTGGTTATTTTTATGGTATAATATAGTTATATATTAAGAAATATTAAGTTAGTTCGTTAAGTATTAATCATTAATTACTAACTAAAGATACTTAAGTACCCTTAAGTACCGTCTTAAAGGAAAATACTTATGTCGTACAAACATAAAGACACTTTAGGCCCAAACGGGAAAAAGATTGGTCGTCCTAGAAAACAAGATGTCGCATTAAAGGCTAAACCGGGTAAGGTTGGTCGCCCAAAAGGTGACGCGACAATCATCAATGAATACAAAGCACGTATGTTGGCTTCTCCAAAGTCAAAAAAGGTGTTAGATAGTATTCTTGATGCGGCACTCAACGACGACCATAAGAACCAAGCGGCGGCTTGGAAGCTCCTAATGGATCGTATGTTACCCATTAGTTACTTTGAAAAAGACAAAGAACATGGTGGTCGCCCTTCAGTCTCCATTACGATCTCAGGAATCGGAGAGGCAAAAATTGATGACAACCAAGATGATATTATTGATGCGGAGGTGATTGATGTCGATCCAGAGAGATGATTTAATTGAAATCGTAAAAGAAGACCTCATTCGCCATGAAGGATATGTTGCAGAAATCTACCTGTGTTCAGAAGGGTATCCTACGTTTGGTATAGGCCATATGGTCACTGAAGAAGACATGGAACATACATGGCCTGTTGGAACTCCAGTAACCGACGAACGTATCTTAGAAGTATTTAGAAAAGATTGTGAAATTGCTTACACTGATGCCTGTACTCTTGTCTTAAACTTTGCAGGACAAGCCCCAGATGCCCAAAGGGTTCTTGTGAACATGGCATTTAATCTTGGCCGAAATCGTCTTAGCAAGTTTAAAAACATGCTCAAGTACGTTAATGAAGGTAACTACCTAATGGCCGCCAATGAAATGATTAACAGTAAGTGGTACGGTCAGGTAGGTCGTCGTAGCGCAGAGCTTGTCGATATGATGAAGGATGCTAAACGATCTTTCCCGGAAGGTGCTGATTGAGTACAGAACTCAACGTAGAGCTTCTTCCGTGGCAACAGGATGTCTTTGGTGACCCTAGCCGATTCAAGGTTGTTGCCGCAGGTCGTCGTACTGGTAAGTCCCGTCTAGCGGCGTGGTTGCTTATCATCAACGCTTTACAGACTGAACGTGGTCATGTCTTCTACGTAGCCCCTACCCAAGGGCAAGCAAGAGACATCATGTGGAACACCTTGATGGAGTTGGGTAATCCTGTCATCACAGGCAGTCACATTAACAACCTAACGATCAAACTGGTCAACGGTGCAACCATTAGTCTCAAAGGTGCTGACCGTCCAGAAACAATGCGTGGTGTATCCCTTAAGTTCCTCGTAATGGACGAATATGCGGATATGAAGCCCTCAGTATGGGAAACCATCTTGCGTCCTGCCTTGGCCGACCAGAAGGGCCATGCGTTATTCATAGGGACACCTATGGGACGTAACCACTTTTATGAGTTGTTTCAATATGCGGAAATGTCAGGCGATGAGACTTATAAGGCGTGGCATTTTACGTCTTATGACAATCCACTACTCGACCCAGACGAAATTGATGTCGCAAAGAAGTCAATGTCATCCTACGCCTTCCGACAGGAATTTATGGCTTCTTTTGAAGCATTGGGTTCTGAGATCTTCAAAGAAGATTGGGTTAAGTTTTCTTCTGATGAACCTGACGTTGGCGATTATTACATTGCAGTTGACCTTGCGGGTTTTGCTGATGTGCAAAGCGCAACGAAGTCTAAGAACAAGAAACTCGACCAAACGGCGATTGCTGTAGTTAAGGCAAATGAGGACGGATGGTGGGTAGCGGATATTGTACATGGACGATGGGATATCAAAAAGACCGCAAGGAAGATTTTCGAGGCTGTCAATGCCTATCAACCTGTAGCGGTTGGTATCGAAAAAGGAGCCTTAAAGAATGCGGTACTGCCGTACCTTACGGATCTGATGAAGTCCCAACAGCGTTTTTTCAGAGTCGAAGAGTTGACTCATGGGAACAAAAAGAAAACTGATCGTGTTGTCTGGGCGTTACAAGGACGTTTTGAGCACGGACAGATTACACTGAATGAGGGCGATTGGAATCCACAGTTTCTTGATGAACTCTTTCAGTTTCCTAATGCCTTAGTGCATGATGATTTGGTTGACGCATTAGCCTACATCGACCAACTAGCAAAGGTGTCGTACTACTACGATTACGAAGAAGACGATTTTGAAATCTTAGACCCTGTAGCAGGTTATTAACATGGAATATGAAAACCAAACGATTGATCCAACGTCCCTTGAATCTTGGGTAATGAACAAATGCGATCAGTGGCGAGATCATTACGAAGGAAACTACAAAGAAAAGTTCGATGAATACTATCGACTCTGGAGGGGCCAATGGGCCGCTGAAGACTCCATGAGAAACTCAGAGCGTTCTCGTATTATTTCTCCTGCCCTTCAGCAAGCCGTAGAGTCAGCCGTAGCAGAGGTTGAAGAAGCAACCTTTGGACGTGGAAAGTGGTTTGACATTCAAGACGATGTTCAAGACCGTCAATCAGCGGATATTATGGTTCTTAGGAACACTCTGGACGAAGACTTTAAGTTTGTCTCTGCGCGTAAAGCAATTGCTGAGTGTATTATTAATGCCGCTGTATTTGGCACAGGCATGGCTGAAATTGTTGCTGATGAAGAAATTCAAATGACTCCCGCATCGCAACCAATTATGGAAGGAGCCATGCAAGCTATCGGTGTTATGGAGCGTACCCGAACGGTATTCAAATTACGTCCGGTAATGCCGCAGAACTTCCTAATTGACCCTGTAGCTACAAACATTCAAGAAGCCCTAGGTGTTGCTATTGACGAGTATGTGCCGCTTCATCAGATCCACATGGCACAAGAAGCCGGTATCTATCGTAAAGACGCAGAGGTTACCGAAGCCGCTATTGATGTTGACCTTGAGCCTACTCAAGACCTAACGCTTTACACAGACGACAAAGTACGTCTAACAAAATACTATGGTCTTGTCCCTAGCGAGTTGTTTAATGAAAACGCAGACGAAGGCGAAGAGAAAGAAAAAGAATCAGAATATGTAGAAGCCATTATTGTTATTGCTAACGGTGGCATTCTACTCAAAGCTGAGACCAACCCGTACATGATGAAGGATCGTCCTGTAGTAGCTTTCCCTTGGGATGTCGTACCGGGCAAATTCTGGGGACGTGGTATCTGTGAGAAAGGATACAATGCACAGAAAGCCCTTGACACTGAATTGAGAGCACGAATTGACGCACTTGCGCTTACTGTACATCCTATGCTTGCTGTTGATGCTTCACGCCTTCCTCGCGGAAGCAAGTTGGAAGTTAGACCCGGCAAGGCCATCCTTACGAACGGCAATCCCGCAGAAGTTTTACAGCCGTTTAGATTCGGAAATCTGGACGCAAATACATTTAACCAAGCGGCCAGTCTCCAACAAATGGTTCAAATGGCAACTGGGGCTATTGATGCGGCAGGTATACCGGGAAGTATCAATGGGGATGCCACAGCCGCAGGTATCTCAATGTCACTGGGAGCCATCATCAAGCGTCACAAGCGTACATTGATTAACTTCCAAGAAGCATTCTTGATTCCATTAGTACAAAAGGTTGCCTATCGGTACATGCAGTTTGATCCAGATCGTTACCCTGCACAGGACTTTAAGTTTGTCGCTAGTAGTTCTCTTGGTATTATTGCTCGTGAGTATGAAGTTACACAGCTTGTTCAGTTGCTACAGACAATGGGTCAGGATTCACCAATGTATCCATTGCTCATTCAGGCAATCGTTGACAACATGAACTTAAGCAACCGTGAGGAAATCATTGCAAGCCTACAGCAAGCTATGCAACCAAATCCTGAAGCACAACAAGCGCAAGCACAAGCAATGCAAATGGAAATGGCGCAAAAACAAGCTACTGTTGAAAATATTCAAGCTCAGACTGCTGAAGTTGTCTCACGAATTCAACAGAATCAAGTTGAAACTGAGTTGCTTCCTGTGGATAGTGAAACCAAACGCTACGCCGCTGTTATGAAAGGTATGGGAACAGACCCAACGACTGAAGAATTTAATCAACGTGCTAAGATTGCCGAACTGGTACTCAAAGAACGTGAGATTGAAACTAAAGAAGATATTGTAGAAATGCAAATGAGAGGCCAAAATGGTAACGAAACAAGAACTGGATAACATTCTCACACAAGTGAATGCCATTCTTAAGCAATATGACGAACGTCTTAAGACTTTAGAAGAGCAATCAAATAAACCTAGAACAACACAAAAAAAGGCTCGATTAGCACAAGCCTCTTGACAAGTCAAGTATTTTATGGTATAATATAAGTGTATGAATAATACAGGAGAAACTCTAATGAGTCCTGATGACGAATCGTATTATGAAAATTATTTAGATTTGTTTTTACACGATGGGTGGAAACAATTTGTTGAAGAGTCTCAACAGTTAGTAGACTCATACAATATTGAAGAAATTAAAAACGAACAAGATTTATTTTTTGTTAAAGGTCAGCTTAACATTTTAACGAATGTTACGCGATTTGAAACAGCAATAAGAAATGCAATTGACATGGAGTCTGAGAATGATTAGACGACATGATTTCAAATGCATTCAATGTAACCACATAGAAGAGCAATGGGTAGATTCAAATGATCTATTCGCAACTTGCCTTGAATGTGGTGACACCGCACAGCGGATAATCTCAAGTGTATCTTCACATTTCAAAGGCACAGGCTGGCCTGATGCTGATGATGCGTGGGCTAGAGATCACGAAAGAGCCGCTAAAAGAACAAATCCATAATGCTACGGCACGGAGTTTAACAATATGGCACAGTTAATTGATACGAAACCCGAAGACCAACAAGAAACCGAAGAGTTTGCTACTTTAGACGAACAAGAGGAAATCCAAGAGGAAGCCGTTGAGCCAACCCTTGAGGAACCTGAGGAAGCCGAAGAAGACGACATACCTGATAAGTATCGTGGAAAGGATATCAAAGATATCGTTCAGATGCATCAGGAAGCTGAAAAACTTCTAGGCAGACAAAGTTCAGAAGTCGGTGAACTACGGAAGATTGTTGATGACTTTGTTAAGTCTCAGATTCAATCGGCCTCAAGCCCACAACAAGAAACTGACGAAGAAATAGACTTTTTCTCAGACCCAGAGAAAGCTATTGCCAAAGCCATTGAAAAACACCCGTCACTTAAGGCGGCAGAACAAACCTCAAAGGCAATGATGCAACAGCAGACTCTAGCTCAACTGCAGAACACTCACCCGGACTTTCTTGAAATTATTCAAGACACAGGTTTCCAAGAGTGGGTACAAGGCTCCAAAGTGCGTCTTGAGTTATACCAACGTGCAGATCAACAGTTTGACTTTGACAGTGCTAATGAACTAATCTCGACGTGGAAAGAACGTCAGAATATGGTTTCAGAGACTGCCAAGGTTCAAAAGGAAGATCGTAAGCGTCAACTCAAAGCGGCATCTACAGGGTCTGCCTCAGGTTCTACTGAAGCACCAAGTCGTAAAATCTATCGTCGTGCTGATATTATTAAACTTATGCAAACTGACCCAAAGCGTTACACACAGCTACAGCCAGAGATTATGGCGGCTTACGCAGAGGGTCGTGTCAAATAGCGTTAAGGAGCTAAATCATGGCACTTGGTACTAACCACGTCACCAATACTACGGCGGCTACTTTTATCCCCGAAATTTGGTCTGACGAAATCATAGCGGCATACGAGAAGTCTCTCGTTCTTGCCAATCTTGTAAACCGTATGCCAATGACAGGCAAGAAGGGTGATGTTCTTCACATTCCGAAGCCTACTCGTGGCGATGCATCTGCTAAAGCGGCTTCAACTCAGGTCACACTAATCGCGGCTACTGAGTCAGAAGTTCAGGTTGCAATTGACAAGCATTTTGAATATTCTCGTTTAATCGAAGATATTACAGATGTACAGGCCCTGACCTCACTGCGTCAGTTCTACACATCAGATGCTGGTTATGCTCTTGCAAAGCAAGCGGATACTGATCTGTTTGCACTCGCTAAGTCATTTGGTGACTCTGATGGTGCTGATTTTGTACACAGCAACTCGTTCTACATGGACGCTTCTACAGACTTGACAGCATATGCTGTTGACACTGTTGCGGCGGCTGACGTATTCTCTGACAATGGCTTCCGTGAGGCTATTAAAGAGTTGGACGACAACGATGTTCCTATGGATCAGCGTTTTCTCGTAGTTCCTCCATCAGTCGTACAGACTATCCGTGGTATCACTCGTTACAATTCTGCAGACTTTGTAGCCGGTCAACCCACAGTCAATGGTAACATTGGCTCACTGTACGGTATTGACATCTTTGTCTCAACTAACTGCCCAGTCGTAGAAACTGCGGCGGCTAACTCTGCAGGTGGAGAGTTGAAGGCAGGTATCTTAGGTCATCGTGACGCTATGGTATTTGCAGAGCAAATGGGTGTCCGTACCCAGACTCAATACAAGCAAGAGTATCTTGGTGACTTGTTCACTGCAGACACTCTGTATGGCGTAAAGGTTTTACGTCCTGAGTCAGCACTTACTTTGGTATTCAATTCCTAAGTAAGATTTAGGGGCCCCATTCGGGGCCTCTTCCTAATTCAATAAACTGGAGATGTGAATGGGTATCTTTCGTGGAACAGGCGGTACAGGTGATTCAACTACAGATACTACCGTTACAACTGTAACCGAAAAAGCCGCAGAAGCCGCATCTTCAGCTACTTCAGCCGCTGACAGCGCAACCTCTGCAAGTAACTCTGCATCCTCTGCCTCCACATCAGAAACCAATGCCGCCACCAGTGAAACCAATGCGGCCACCAGTGCTACTGCATCGGCTACTTCAGCCACTGCATCGGAAACTGCAAAGACTGCCGCACAAGCCGCACAGACAGCGGCGGAGACTGCAGAAACTAATGCAGAAACCGCAGAAGCCAATGCGGTCACAGCAAAGAACCAAGCTGAATCTGCCAGAAATAATGCACAGACAGCACAGACTGCCGCAGAGACTGCAGAAACTAACGCAGAGACTGCCTACAGTAATACCTTAGCAATTTTTGGTGACGCTCAAGATGTTCAAGATGCTGTAGACTCTGCCAGTACATCAGCTACCACAGCAACCACCAAGGCAACTGAAGCGGCTACATCAGCCACCAATGCGGCCAACAGTGCTACTTCAGCAGGTACATCAGAAACTAATGCGGCCTCAAGCGCATCACAAGCCGCTACATCAGCCAATACAGCCGGGTCTCATGCTACTGATGCAGAGACAGCTAAAGATGCCGCTGAGACTGCACAGGCCGCCGCTGAAGCCGCTGAAGCTAACATCAATGGCCTCTACCTTGGTAGCCTTGCAAATGACCCTACATTAGACGGTAATGGTCTGGCTGTTACTACTGGTGATTTGTACTTTAACACCACAGAAAATGAAGTTAGAGTCTACACTGACAATGACGAGTGGATTGCTGTTATTGAAGCAGGTGGTGATGCTACGTTTAACTCTCTCACCTCCAACAACGATGTAGTTGTCAAAGGCAACCTTGAGGTTCAAGGCACTACCATCACTGTTGACTCTGCCACTGCTCAGACCATTGACCTAGGTGACAACGACAAGATCCGCTTTGGTGACGGTGATGATCTACAGGTCTATCATGATGGTACTGACAGTTACATTGTGAATACCACAGGCACTCTCAAGCTCTCAGGCAACACAGACGTAACTGGCAACATCACTGTTTCAGGTACAGTCGATGGACGAGACATTGCTACTGATGGAGCTACACTGGACACTGCGCTACAGAACGTCTCCGAGGACACCACTCCGCAACTTGGCGGTGATCTGGACACGAACGGGAACGATATTCAATTTGGTGATAATGACAAGGCTGTCTTTGGTGATTTACCTGATCTGCAAATTTATCACACTGGATCAGAGTCTTTTATTGATGAAACAGGGCAAGGTGGTTTTTTCATTCGCTCTAACTTTACTGAACTGCGATCACCAACCAATGAAAGTTTTATCAAATGCCAAGCAAATGACTTTGTAAAGTTATATCACGACAATACAGAAAGACTCTCCACAACCTCCTCCGGTGTAGACGTTACTGGGACTTTAGTGTCTGATGGGTTGACTGTTGATGGGGATGTTAGTTTTCGTAGAGATGGGCAATCAAATCAATTTATTTCTTTTGCATCAAATATTTCTGGCACAACGATAACACAAGCTAGTAACAACAGTGCTAACAAGGGCTTGGTAATTGATGCGGCTGTTAACTCAACAGGAGGAGGTTATCTAAAACTTAGGACTGAAGAAGCTGACCGTTTTAATATCGGCTCAGGAGGAGACATCTCCTTCTACGATGACGCAGGAACTTCTCAAGACTTCTACTGGGACGCTAGTACATCTCGACTAGGACTGGGTACTACAACGCCTTCTTATGCGTTAGATGTAACAGGCTCTGGAGCCGTTGCTAAGTTTGGTAGCGGCGGTGTTTCAGCAGATGGGTACATCAACTTCAATAGTCGAGGTTTCGTAGGTTATAACGGCTCAACCGCTATGACTACAATTCAAAGTGGTGCTGATAAATCTATTGATATTAGAAGAAGCGGTGCGTTTGGAGCAGGAACTAGAGCAATACTCATTGGTGGCATATCAGGTGATATTGCCTTTTACGATGACGGCGGTACAAGCCAAGACTTCTACTGGGACGCTAGTACATCACGGCTAGGGTTGGGTACTACGAGTCCTGTGACTGAACTGCACACTGTTGGTCAAATTGTTGGTGGCACTTCTGGCTTCGGTAGCAACATGGTTGGATTTACCGGACTTGGCTCTTTTAATAGTTCTACCGCAGTTGAAAATATTGATGCCTTATATTTACGGAAAAATGGAACTGATGCATCTTCTGTCAGTATCGCTTTAGCCAGTGCGGGTGGAGACTCATACTACGTTGGATCACGTATCAAGCACATCAGAAGTGGTTCTAACAGTAACGGACATTTAACTTTTGAAACCAAAAGTGATAGCTCAACCAGTACAACAACTGAGCGTATGCGTATTACTGATACAGGCAACGTAGGCATAGGCACTACGAGTCCTTCATCAGTTCTTAGCGTATCAGATTCTGATTCATCCGTGTGGGATAGCACTTGGACAAGTGTTGATGCGTATACTCCAAAACCACATGAACTTTTTATAGCTAACGAAACTAATAACACAACAGGTTCTTTTTCTGGTTTATTTTTTAAAGCAGGGCAAACGTCTGCAGGGTCTGAAATAAATGCGGCCAGAATTGCGGCTATACGAGAAGCGGCTTTTGATACTGCATTGGCATTTTCTACTAGACAATCTACGGGCCTAAATGAAGCTGTCCGAATCGACTCTAGTGGCAAAGTAGGTATAGGCACTACGAGTCCTGCCCAGTTATTGCATCTACAAGGGGCTGATACCGGTTTAATTTTAGACGACACTGATGGAACAAGCACTCATCAACAGACATGGTTAAAATCTGATAACGGCAATTTTAGATTACAAACAAGAAACTCAGGCAATACATTTGTATCAAATGATTACTTGGTTCAGAAAGGTGCTTCTGGTGCAACCTCGCATCAATGGCGTATTGATAACTCAGAAGCCGCCAGAATAGATAGCAACGGTCGCTTAGGTATAGGCACTACGAGTCCTGATGAAAAACTTCATGTAGAAGGTTCTGTATTAATTGATATTTATGAGAGTAGCAATCAAGAGAAAGGAATCTTCTTGCGTGAAGGATTTACAAGCAGTAATAAATATAACTTATCTCTTTTAACTTACGATCACAGCAACTCAAATACTAGTCCAGATGGGCTGTCCATAAATGCGTTTGATGGGGTTTCATTTTGCACTGGCTCAAACTCTCGAAATGAGCGTATGCGTATTGACTCTAACGGTCGCTTGGGCATAGGCACTACGAGTCCTTCAAATCCGCTTCACGTTTACCATGCCACTACTAATAATGTAGCCATTTTTGAAAGTGGTGACACTACTTCTGAAATTTCAATAAAAGATAGTACCGCATCCAGTTTTATAACGAGTCAAGCAGGAAAATTAAAACTACGTGCAGATGTTAACGGTGAAGGTGCTAGTTCAAGAATTCAATTTGATGTTGATGGCTCAGAAGCCATGCGTATCGACTCATCAGGAAACCTTCTGGTTGGTACGACTTCTGCTCTACCGGGATTTGGTAATACCACGACAGGACATAGCCTACAAAACGGTGGGTTTGTATTGCACTCCCGCAGTGGCGGTACTGTTGCCTACATGAATAGAAATTCATCAGATGGAACCATCGTAGACTTCCGCAAAGACGGCTCAAGCGTAGGGTCTATTTCTGTAACCAGTTCTGCGACAACTTATAACACCACTTCTGATGCTCGCTTAAAAACCAGTATTGAGCCTATCGCAAATGCGACAGATCGTTTGATGCAGATGAATCCTATATCACACAAGTGGATAGATAGTCCTGAAGCTGATTCAGTAGTAGGCTTTATCGCACAGGAGATGCAAGGTATTGTTCCAGAAGCAGTGTCCGGTACACCTGATGGTAAAGAAATGATGGCAATGGATTATGGACGTATCACACCTGTATTAGTTGCGGCATTGCAGGAAGCATTGACTCGCATTGAATCTTTAGAAACTCAAATATCTAACCTAACCGGAGGTCCTTAATGGAACTCACTATTGCACAACTTGAGCGCACACTACCATCTGGAGTCGTGTACAACATCCACTACCGATTTGACCTAGTAGACGGTGATTACAGCAAAGGTGCTTACGGCACAGTGTCTGTTACTGGCGATCCAAACGCTGA
>FUFK010040430.1_pt1 | contig 71295 bp, 76 predicted proteins | sample 1021851 | NCBI WGS metagenome assembly FUFK01 (sample SAMEA51879418, study PRJEB19060) | metagenome | reverse complement strand
ACTATCAGAACTTTATAGCCCTTTCCCGGTATGCCCGGTGGAAGGAAGATGAACAGCGTCGTGAGACTTGGATGGAAACAGTCGAGCGATACTTTGATTACATGAGCAAGCACCTTGAGGAGAAGCATAACTACACCATGCCGGATGACCTGCGTGGTGAACTTGAGGTTGCTGTGCTTGACCAAGACATCATGCCAAGCATGAGAGCATTGATGACCGCCGGTCCCGCACTAGACAGATGTCACGTCGGTGGTTACAACTGCTCCTACGTTCCTGTGGATAGTCCTCGTGCCTTCGATGAGACAATGTATATCCTCATGTGCGGCACTGGTGTAGGCTTCTCTGTCGAGCGTCACCACACAGAGAAGCTGCCTGTCGTCAACGAAGACATGCATGACACAGATACTGTCATCAAGGTTGGCGACTCACGTCCGGGCTGGGCTAAATCGCTGCGAGAACTTATCTCGCTCCTGTACGCAGGACAAGTACCACAATGGGACACGTCAGAGGTTCGTCCTGCTGGCGCACGTCTCAAGACTTTCGGTGGTCGTGCGAGTGGCCCAGCCCCACTGGAGGAACTGTTCCAGTTCACAGTGGAGATGTTCAAGAAGGCATCAGGTCGTAGGCTGTTTCCTATTGAATGCCATGATCTGATGTGCAAGATCGGTGAGGTGGTTGTTGTCGGCGGTGTACGCCGTAGCGCACTCATCAGCCTGTCCAATCTGAACGACGATCAGATGCGCCACGCTAAGTCAGGTCAGTGGTGGGAGAACGAGGGGCAACGTGCGCTGGCTAACAACAGCGTTGCTTACAAAGGTAAGCCAGAGATGGGTACATTCATGCGTGAGTGGGTGTCTCTGTATGAGAGCAAGTCTGGTGAGCGTGGTATCTTCAATCGTCAGGCAGCACAGAAGCAAGCGTCACTCAATGGACGCCGTGATGCAGAACAGGACTTTGGATGCAATCCATGTAGTGAAATCATCTTGCGTCCGTACCAGTTCTGCAATCTGTCTGAGGTTGTTGTGCGATCATCTGACACGCAGCAGACACTGACTGACAAAGTTCGTCTGGCTACCATCCTTGGTACATTCCAGTCTACCTTGACAGACTTCAAGTATCTGCGTAATGTGTGGAAGAAGAATACAGAAGAAGAACGACTGCTTGGTGTATCTCTGACAGGTATCATGGACAATGCCATGATGTCCGGTAAGTCAGCACACCTTGGCATGAACATTGGTGCTACGCTGAACGCACTCAAGGAACAGGCTATTGCTACCAATGCTGCTATGGCTCAACGTCTGGGTATTCCGCAGTCAGCAGCTATCACCTGTGTGAAGCCGTCCGGTACAGTCTCACAGCTTGTGGACAGTGCCTCTGGCATCCATGCTCGTCACAATCCGTACTACATTCGTACAGTACGTGGCGACAACAAAGACCCCATCACGCAGTTCCTTGTATCTGAAGGCATCCCATCAGAGCCGGATGTGATGAAGCCGGATAGCACAACAGTGTTCAGCTTCCCGATGAAGTCGCCACACGGTGCAGTCACCCGGTTCGACATGTCTGCCATTGAGCAGCTTGAACTGTGGCTCCTGTATCAGCGTCACTGGTGTGAACACAAGCCGTCTGTTACCATCTCTGTCAAAGAGGACGAGTGGATGGAGGTAGGCTCGTGGGTGTATGACCACTTCGATGAAGTGTCTGGCATCAGCTTCCTGCCGTTCAGTGAGCATACGTACAAGCAAGCACCATACCAAGACTGCACAGTCGAAGAGTATGGAGAGATGCTAAAGCAAATGCCCAAGAAAGTTAATTGGGAACTGCTTCGCGAGTACGAGAAGGAAGACACTACGTCTGGTGGCCGCGAGTTAGCATGTACCGCAGGTGTCTGTGAGATAGTTGACATTGCCGCAGCATAGTGATAAGGTCTGGAAACGTGGTGAGGGGTGGGTGCAATACAACCCACCTCGACACCATCCTCAATACGAAGAGTGGATGAAACAGAAACAGAAACAGAAAGAAAAGGAGAAGGAGAATGGTTCTTGATACTGTCAAATCAGAAGACGAGGATCAGATTCCACCCAACATCAACTGCCGTTTTGAAGATGGCGAGTGGTGGTACTACGGCAACAAGGATGGCACACGCCGTCGCCTGAAAGGACACAGGAAGAAGTACCTTGAACGTATGTACGTCAACGGCAAGTACATTCCTAAGTCCAATCCTTTGTGGAAGGCAGGTAGGTACAAGTCCTTTGATGACGCATGGTCTCACAAACAGATCAACAGCACGACAGAAGGTGAGGTCTACATCATCGTCAACGATGCGTGGCCTGAGTGGGTCAAGGTTGGCAAGGCTGTGTCTTCGGAAGACAGGTGCAATGGCTACCAAACTTCGTCACCGTTTCGTGATTACTCTGTCATTGCCACTTTGGCTACTGACAATCGTCACTTCAAAGAGAAAGAGATGCACCGCATCTTCAACCACTTTGCAGACGAGCGTCGTGGTGAATGGTTCAAGATTGATCGGGTAAAAGCGATACGCCTTTTCAATGTACACGCAAAGAACAAACTGAGTGAGGAGTTGCAAAATGAAAAAGCAAATGCTACAGGCTCTTAAAAGTCACGCCATTGGAAATATCAACTTGCACAAAACTAACATTGATGTATACTTCGCCAATCCAGCGGGTATCGGAGAACACTCCGACATCATGGAAGCAGTGCAAGCAGAGTTAGATAAGATGGCTGCACACGAAGACCGTCTGTCAATGTTGAGACTTTGGGAGGAAGAGAATGAACAAGAGTCTAGCTGATAACTTCGCCGCAGGTTTCAAAGCCTTCGGCAGAGTAGAGCAGTTCGATAGCAAACGCTTTGGCAAACGCTATCGGCAAGTAGCCAACCCAATGAAACCAAAGACCACTCCTTACCGGGAGTGGCAGCGGGGGTGGGAAGCTGCCTACTTTAAGAACTTGGAGAAACTAAATGGACTTGGAACTGGAAGCTAAACAGTGGATGAAGGAGAGACAATTGAGTAGCATTACTGCCACTGACTATCAGGCACGTGCCTGTGAGACCGCCATCTTCCCCAAGCACCGGGCCACAGAGTATCTTACTCTGGGCCTAACCGGTGAGGCAGGTGAGATTGCAAACAAAGTAAAGAAGTTCATTCGTGACGGTGCAACGAAAGACGAGTACCTCGCCAAGCGTATTGAGATTGGATACGAGATTGGTGACGTGCTGTGGTACTGCGCTGTACTGGCCGAAGAACTAGAGATGAACCTTGGACACATCATGGAGAAAAACCTTGAAAAACTCGCAGACAGACACAAGCGCGGGAAAATCAGTGGGTCAGGCGACAACCGTTAATAAAGTAACGCCGTACAAGGATATCACATGGTACGTCAAATGGACTGCCTGTGCATTTATCCTGTCGGCCATCGTGATACGAGCAGCAGATTACTCTCACCTGCTGGACATGATGTTTAGTTTCACTGGTATGGGATTGTGGGCATGGGTAGGATTCATGTGGCACGACAGGTCAATCATCGTGCTGAATGCTATCTCCGCTGCCATCCTTGCGGTAGGGATACTTGAGTATCTGTAATAATACCGTAACACAACTGTGGTATAACATGCCGTGAAGAGTTAATCAGGACTCTTCTGTCACAGAAAGGAGACAATATGTTCAAGAAACTTATCATTGCGGCAGCAGCCGTACTCGTTAGTAGTGGTGCGTATGCACGTGACTACATCTCTATCGTGGGTTCGTCTACAGTATTCCCATTCTCTACGGCTGTAGCTGAGAGCCTTGGTGGCACTGGTGCCTATCCCACCCCTGTCATCGAATCTACCGGCTCTGGCGGTGGCATGAAGCTGTTCTGTAAAGGCAATGGCATGGACACACCAGATGTCACAAACGCCTCTCGTGCTATCAAAAGCAAAGAAGCAGCTATGTGTGCAGAGAATGGTGTTACCCCCATCGAATACCTCATTGGCTACGATGGCATCACCTTTTCAAACTCCAAAGACGGACAGCAACTGTCGCTTACTAAAGAAGATATCTTCAACGCCGTCTCTGAGAATGTGTACGACAACGGAACATGGGTGCCTAACCCGAACCAAGTATGGTCGGACATACGTGCAGACCTGCCGAACATTCCCATCAACATCATGGCACCACCGCCTACCTCTGGCACACGTGATGCTTTCGTGGAACTGGTAATGCACGGCTACTGCAAGAAGCAGCTTGGCCTTGACAAGAAGACTTACAAAGCGAACTGCACTCGTCTGCGTATCGACGGCCCTGTTGTTGAGGTAGGTGAGAACGATAACCTCATCATCCAAAAGCTGCAGGATGACGATACACGCTTTGGTATCTTCGGATTCTCGTTCCTTGACCAGAACACTGACACGGTTCAGCCAGCACTGGTTGATGGTGTAGCACCTAGCTTCGACAGCATCGCTGATGGTTCGTACGCTGTGTCACGTCCGCTGTTCTACTACGTCAAGAAAGAACACATTGGTCTAGTACCGGGGCTGGAAGATTACAGCAAGCTGTTCAAAAAAATGGCGGCACCAGAAGGACCGCTTGAAGACATGGGACTTATCCCACTTAAATAAACAAAAAGAGAGGGGGCTTCGCGGCCCCCTTTTTATTAACGCGGCGTCATCAGACCGCCTTTGTTCATGTTCTGTGTGCCAATCATCATCAGGCGTTTGAGGTCTCTGTAACCTGCATCACGAAGTAGATCATCTATCTCGTCGTCATCTTTGCCTTTGCCTTTGTAGATAACATCGCGCAGATAATTGTCTGGCAGATTGCGAAGGTCTTGTACAGCCATGCTTTCTGCACCTTGCACTGGCTTGTCTTTCAGTGCCGTTGCTACTTTGAGCAGACCTTCCATATGAGCCTTACGTTGGCTACCTGCTGGCAGACTTTCGGCAAGCGTCTCAATAGTTCTGTAGAAGTTAGATTCATCATCTCCATATTTATTGAGCATGATGTCGTCCATCAAATTATCGTAGGTATCTCCGGTGCCTTGCCCACGAGCATACTTACCAAGCCCCTCTGCTTGGGTCAGTATCTCACGAACCTTGGCATAGGCTTGTCGTTGGGCTGCAGCACTGTCTTGAATACGATGCAGCGGAACACCTGTGTTAGAACTGTTTATGAACTCAATGTCATTCAGTAGTTTCTGAACCTCTTTCTGTTGACCTTTTACAAGATCAAGCAGACTTTTCTCTGCGCCTACCTGTTTCATTGGCCCAACAAATTCATCTGATGGCGCATCCAAAGTAACTGGGCGAGTAACGAGGTACGGATCATCTGTCAAGGATTTGACATCCAGTTCCTCTGGTCTGGTGACAGCAATCTCATCTTCAAGATGGATACTCTTCGGTAGTCTGTATCCAACTTCACCTTCTTTCAAAGGCAACTCGTCTGCTAGTTTCCTTTCTCTGAAAGCTGTCTGCTTTACATATTCGGCAGGTGTCATATCACGTACACGATCACGTGGCAGACGTGCGTATACGATATTCGCAGGATCAGTTCCAGCGAAAGCTGGTTTCATGGATACGCCGGGATCAACAGAAGTGGACAGTGCCTTTGCTGACAGTTCAGCATGTGAGCCACGGGTCATTCCGCCCATTCCTACTGCACCTTCAAAGGTGTCAAATGGATCGAAGCCACCTTGTCTGACCTTATCTTTTCGGCTTCGCCCCGAAGGTATAGCACTAAGTTCTTTACTTAACTGGTTAAGCCTATCGGTTAGCGCAATGCGAAGTCTACCACCTGAGTTGTCTAATTGATCTATGCCAGACACAAAACTTTCATTCAGCCTATCCAGTACCTGTTCATCTACGAGCGTCTCTTCGTTGTACTGAACAACCTCAATCCCGCCATCATCGCTCTTGCGAAGGCGTACAGGTATAGTTGTATACTCACCCACCTCATCAAACACAGGAACACCAAGACCAATAAACTTTGCTCTTGTTACAAACTCATCTGACTTCATATTGTTGTCAAAGAAAGGTCTGCCTTGTTCGTCGTTTTTTCTAGTGGCATCTTGAAGTCTGTCACTGATATTGACGTTCAAGCCTGTGTCAATCTTGCTGTTTATTTTATTTAGTTCCGGTGACTCTGAGATGCTCCTCGCGCCGTGGAATACAAGTTGATCGGGGCGATTGACTTCTTTCAAGAAACGACGCCGCTCACTAGCTGGCATTGTAGCTGCAAGATCAATCTGCGCTTGCCTAGTGGGAGTAATCATTGCCTCTTGTCCAAACGCACGACGTGTCTGTGAAGACAGTTCTTCTGCAGCTTCTTCAACACCCTCTTTAATTGCACGTTTACCTACATCTGCTGCCAGCTTAATACCGGGAATAAAACCAATACCTGTTAGTATTGCCATTGCCCCACCAAGACCCATCTTCTTGATATCGCCTTCTTGATAACCTGCATCCAGTAAATCTTGAGCAAGGCTTATATCCTCTGGCAAATCTGCTGCAGCCTTTGCACTACCCACGAAAGGCATAAGATCAGTGCCAATAGAAAATACTTGACCTACACCTTCTTTAAATTCCTGACGCCGCTCTTCTGGTGTAAGTGCAATACCTGCCTTTCGTTTGTCTGCAAAAGACATCTCCATTTCATCCGCATTGTCTGTATCTTGAATGTATGTAAGTTCACTGCGCTTCATCAGAGTGTACCTTCACTTTTCAGTTTTGCTGCATATTGATTAGCCCACTGCAGCACATTCATAGTTTTACCCCGGATGGTAATACTTCTTTCACGATCTGCCATCACAGAGTTACCGCCAAAGACTTCCCGATACTCTGCATCCACAAGAGCCTTGATACCTCTGCTTGTCTGCTGCCAAGCTGTCACATCCAGAGTAGTAAACGGCAGTTCGTCACGTGCGGCTTCTCTCTCAATGCGTGTGGTAGCACGTGCTTTTGCGGAACTAATCACACCACTAGCTGCTTCTTTAAGCATTAAACGCTTACGCTGAATGGATGCATTGCGATACTCTGAACTGCGAATGATAGCTTCCAAACGCTCGTTCAGGTTAAGTACGCCTTCTTCTTGTGACAGTTCTTGGCGCATGTACATGTCGCGAACCTCGTTGCGGTCACGCTTGTAGATGTCGTACGGCGAAATGCCAAGATATGCCATCTCTTCTTGCAGTACGTTCTTGCCTTCACGCTTACCAAAACCAAAGATTTGTTTCTCAATCGGGTTGACGCTACGCAGTGGCCCGGTTTGGAAAGGTGAACGTGCGGGAAGCGGGTCTTCCAGTATGCCCGGCGGCAATGAACGGCCAGCACGAGCAGCAGCCACATTGTAGATGATGTCAAACATCGTCACGCCGTAGTCACCTTCACGTGTTTCGGGGATCATACGTGCCTCTGCACTTGTCGGACCATAGAAGTCTCTCACTACAGCGGCTGGTAATGTGAATGTATTCAATACGTTACCCAGAGTTTCACCCACGGCTTTAGCGTACTGTCCGTCGCTAGCGTCTTGATAGAACTTATCCAGAGCATATAGGCCCATGCCAGTACGGAAGGTAGAGCCAAGCAGTGCTTGCATAGAGTCACGAAGCGTAGGCACCAGACTCTCTGGCGTTGCGCCATTGTTGTGACGATAGATAATGTCAGCTACGAGCATGAACGGTGCAAACGGTCCATAGACAGGACTGTGCCATCCACAACCTTGCCGTCATTGGTTTTGAACTCGTACCAGTTTACATCTTCACCTTGTTTTACCCGCCATTGATATGCGGCCATCATCATGGTTGCACCGGTCAACTGCTTTGGCAGCTTTTCCTGCAGATACTCTTTCGTTGTACGTGCGGGTAACTTAGAGCCAAGTCGGTCAAGCGGAAGCATACCGATGAGTGGCGCATGTTCATAGGTAAACTTTAGCTGGTTTGCAATAAAGCGGGGGAAAGGCATTACACTAGACAGCAGGAACGGCACCTCTCTGTGATACCGCAGGAAGCCACGTGTACCTCGACTGAGAATGTCGTCACCACGGAAGGAACTCTGATACGTGAAGTTGTACGCATCATCTACAGCACCACGCAGAATGTCTTCTGGCACTGTGTTTAGTTCACCTTTACGGATCAGGTCATGCAAGTCCATTCCACTGTCACTTAGCCTACGGCGAAGCGAGGCGGACAATGCTGCTTGCTTGAAATAGTTATCAGATGCTGTGTTGAGAATATTTACTTTGCGACCAATCTTTGCCAGCGCAGTATCACTGGCAGATGTCGCTGAGATATCAGCAGCTTCGCGGAATAGCTTGGCCGCTTCTTCTGGAAAGTTGTCAGCATACACCTGACGAATGACACGTGCCTCGTATGGATTAAGAGCAAACTTAGCTACATCAAACACACCATCCAGAGGATTGCGGAAGTTAATCATATTGTCAAAGGCGCGTGTAGTCGCGTCCACAGCAATACGAAAGCCGCCGTTAAGATTGTTACGCATTGTGGTGGCAAGCTGAGATGTCATCAAACCCAGACGCATACTGTCCAAATCACGAGCATATTGTATGACACCATTGTTATCAGTAAGACGCTTGGCCTCACGACCTGTCAGCGCAGATGCACCTGCTTCGTGCAGTTCATCGACCTCTTCAATAAGTTTATCAACAACTGTCTTAGGTCTGCGACCACCCAATGCTTTCTTAACTTCTGCAGCAGAACGCAGTTTACGACCTGCTTCAGACATCTCTGCATAGTAGATAAGAGAAAACTGATCCAGTGTCAGGTTATGCTCATGCATTATTTGCCGGATATCATTCAAGTCGTCCGCAAACTCTGGGTCACGAATTAGACGAGTGATGCCTTCAGTGATACGTTCACCTGCTTTTAGTTTCAGTTTTCTTTTTACTTTGATAGCCGCTGCAGAAATATTATTAAACACTTCTGATCCAAGCGCAGCTTCCATAGTAGCACCGGGCTGCAAGTCTTGTGCAATGCGACGGCCTACGGCCACCTTCATTGGGTCAAGTTCATTGAGCGTGTCCCTGATTTCCGTAATCTCTGACTCGCTGGCTTCATCCAGAACTTTTTTACTTTCTTCACTGGCCTTTGCCGCACGTTTGGCAGCAGCTATCTCAGCCTGTTCGTACAGTTCGTTTGCTTTGGTAGCGGCCTTAGTCTGCTGCCTACCTGTGACAGCACCGATAGCCCCACCAGTAAGAGCAGATATGCCACCGGTCAGGGCTACTTGTTCACCACGAATGTCTTCTTGCAATCCCGTCTCTACACGAGTTTGCTCTTGTGCAAGGGCTTGTCCCGTACCAATGGCACCTTCAACTGCAGCACCTTTAGCTGCCGCTGGCGCACGTGCAATGGCAGATGACAATACTTTACGCAAGCCTATCTTAGCTGCCTGTGTACCGGCTACCGCAGCACCTTTGCCTACGCCACCAGTTACGATGCCAAGATAGGTGGACGGCGCAGTGGCAATGCCTTGCGCATAGTCGAGCATCATACGACCATAGTCGCTTGCTTCTTCTAAATCATCAATGCGATCATATGCGTCGATAAGACGAGCAAAAGTTTGCTTACCCTGACGGTTTGCATTTTGAGCGTACTCAAGATCACGAAGAGCAGTAATCTCGTTTACGTTCTGGTAACGCATATGTTCCATAAACTTATCGACAATCTCATCTTTGTCGAGCAGTTCTGTAACATTACTTCTTTCCCTCAAAAAATAAGAGGCATCCGCTAGAAATTCAGGATCGGATGCCAACTCATCGCGGGTAAGAGTCTCGCGCTTGTTATAGTTTTTCAACATTTGTTTTACTCTTGCTCTATCAGATAACCTTCTTCATCGTATAAGTGTGGGTACATTCTCTGATGATACGCAGAGCCACGTCTACGTCCCGATGCTTCCGCTACATTGCCACGCAGTTTCATCTCCCACTCGTTTGCTTTCTGTCGGGCTTGGCTATCGTTTGCTGTTTGACCTTGATAGTACGCAAAGACTTGATCGTAGGCAGAGTCTATGAAAGCATCTACTTGACTAGCATCTAGTGTAGGTATGATATCTTGCGCTTCAGCCAGCATAAGATTGGCATCGTCGGTTTGTGTCAGCACGGGGATTGTTGTTTCGGCACCATTGCCATCGCCATTGGTATCTGCAGCAGGACGTGGGCGATACCCTTTATCCATCAAGAACTCTAGACCTTTTTCGTAGATTCCTAGCTGCTCTTCACCTGTAAGCTGCTGCCGTTCACTTTCGCTTGTGACACGCGCCACTTCTCTGAGAACAAAATCGGTTATATCACCTTGAATTTGCGCTTCTTCATGCCGATATAAAGTGCGTCCTAGCTGATCTTCTCCTACTACTTTAGAACCTGATGTCTGACTAAGAAGCCTATGAACCAAACTTGTATTCGCACTTTGAACGCTTGTAGCACCAGACATGTTGCCGCTCAACGTAGCCTTTACTTTCGCAGATTCAATAGGATCAACAATAGTGATTACACCTTCGGGTGATGTACCATATTCAAAGTCATCTGTAGCCATGGCCCTCATGGTGGCAATGTCTGTACCCGATGCAGCAGCCGCAGCTTTGGCACGTTGTTGCATGAACATGCTCTGTAGTCCACCGCCGCCCATGTCAGCGATTGCGTCAGAGGTATTCATGCCTGACCGCACCTTACCCATCACACCGTCAAGAATTTGGGACATGGTTTGACCCGACTCTGTGTAGTCCGGTCCCATGTTAATGATGTCACTAGGATTATACTCAGCAAGTTGTGGATTATCTGCAGACAGCATTTCCAAACGCTTGATGTGATTAACTACGTTCTCGTAATCATCCTGATACAGTGCAACAGCAATCTGGTCATTACTGAAACCACGGTCACTCAAGAAGTCAGATGCTTGCTCCATCTTGGTACGCAGCTTTTTGCGTTCACTAATCTTAGGCACACCAAGACGTGTCCAATCTCTGATGTTGGTATCAATCAAATCGTAAGCAGCTTCGCGTTCTTCTTTGATAATCTCTGAACCACGTTTTGCTGCACCGCCAAGGGCTGCACTCAACATAAATGCCATTATGCTCTCCTTGCCATCAAGCCACGAGGAGCCTCTTGCTCAGGCTGCTCTTCTTCCTGCGGCTCTTCTTTCATACGTTCAATGGGCATGTCTGCTTTTTCTTTTAGCTTGTTTACAGTCAGGGCCACTTCCGCATTTGTAGGCGCTTCTTCGTCTACGTCTGTTGATACAACAGTATGCTTAACACCTGCTTGCTTTGCCATGCCGGAGATAACTTCCATCAAAGCTGGGGCAATAATCATGCTCACGTCAGCACTGTGCAGTCCTTCCATCACACCGCCAAGTGTCATGTTGTCTACGAGTGTGTCTACCGGGACACCCATCTCAAGCAAGTCCATCATTTCAGATGCCTGACGATCATTGGTGATCCGGTCAACGTAAAAAGACAGTGCTTGTTCTGGTGTATTATATTGTGGGGGACGTTGCCACGGACGACCACCCAGCGGAGCAGTCAGAGACTGACCGGGAATTGGTGCATCCAAAGGTGCGGCAGGTGCATTACTACTACGCATTGTTTAAACTCTTCATCACAAAGTTATGTAGACGAACTGCATCTGGTTCATCTTTTTCTATTTTAGCATTAGTAGGACGAGTAAGCAAGCCTTTTGTTGGCATTACTTCTTGTGTCTGAGCAGTTTTATTCTGCCCATATCGCTTTACGTTTAGATATGCTTGTCCTGTCATTTTAGGTTTCATAATTAAAATCCAAACTTAAATCCGCTCTCAAGGCCCATCTTCAAGACATCTCCTACAAATCCGCCAATAGCTTGGCTAGACTCATAGTCACCTTTGAACTTAGCAATATCTTTCTGCGTATCGGCATTCATCTGTGCAATAGCAAGTTGTGCCTGACGGTCAGCCTCGTTGTCAGCAGTCGTCCATGCCCATTCCATAGTGTCAGCAAAATACTGCCACAGGTTCTCATAGGCTTGCTCAGAGATGCCAAGCACTGCCTGTGCATTGATCTGGTTAGCCGCATTGACAGCGGCAGTGTCAGCCGTAGCAATCTGCCTACGCCACTGCGCGTTAGCCTGTGCAATAGCAATCTGGTTCTGCGCATTGAACTGGTCACGTTGATTGTTCAGTTCAGCATTGAAACGCTCGACTGTATTGACCTGACCCGCATTGAACTGCGCCTGTGCGTTTGCCTGTGCGGCATTGAACTGAGATACCTGAGTGGAAAGATTAGCAAAGAATTGGTCAACTTGATTTTGGCTAGTAGCGTTGAACTGACGTGCAGCATTTTCTGCAGCTTGGTCAGTGAACAAAGACTGAATACGCTGCTGCGCTTTGAACAGTTCTGTCTGCTGTTGATTGGACAGGTTAGTCATGTCCATCTGCATAAAGTTAGCAGCATTCTGTACAGCAGCCTGTTGACGATTATTAAGATTAGCTGTGTCAAGTTGTGCTAGTGCCGCAGCCTCTGCCATGACAAGTGCCTGTCGGTTAGACAGGTTATTCAGATTTACTGTGTTGGCAGCACGGCTGTTCTCAAGCTGTACCTGTTGTTCTGCAGTAAAGTTTTGATTGGCAATATCACTGATGGTAGCAGCGTTCTGTACACGAGCCTGAAACTCCTGTGTAAACTCCATACCCATAAACTCTGCACGTTGCTGTGCAGCAAGCATGGCACGTTGCTGACGATTGGAAAGGTTCTGTGCCTCAAACTGTGCAGTCGTAGCTGCATCAGCTTGTGCAATGGGAAGAGCAGCTTCAAGTGTAGCTTGCACGATTGCTTGACCAGCAATAGATGAAGCACCCAGACCTCGCGCTGCCATCTGAGCAGTAGCATTGCGCATTGCACCTGCCGCCCAAGATGGCGGATTGGCAGCGTCAAAGTTGGCAGTAAGCTGTGCAAGCTGACCCTGTACAGTAGCTTGTGTGGAAGGCGTAGCCTCTGCAGCCTGTACCTGTTCAGTAAACTGTGCAGCGGTAGTAGCATCAGCCGCAGCACCGGTAATAAGTTCACCCGCCTGTATCTCTCGCTGCACAGGATTGTCAATGAGAATTGCATTGCCTTGTGCAGCAGTTACATCTCCTACACTGGATGCCGTTTGTTGGGCCGCTGTGACCTGCGCACGGGGGTCTACAGTACCTTGTGCAGCTTGGGTAGCCTCAACGGCAGCACCCACTGCTGGTGCCGCTGTAGCGGCTTGCATTTGGGCAGCTTGTTGTTCCTGTACAGGTGCCGCACCTGTTGTTGTAGCAACAGTCGTAGGCACTGCAACTGCGCCAGTTAGTGTACCAACTTCAGGTTGAATGTATTGACCTGCTTCACTAGGTGTCATCGCAGCCTGTGTAACAGCACCTTCCGGCAGACCCGGCTGATACATACGTTGAATACCGGCTTCTGTTATAGTTGCTGGTGCCTGTGTTGTCGAAGTAGGGGGAGTGACAGTACCACCCGTCTGCATTTTCACTACACCACCCTTTGCCATTTGCATGGCAGCGTTAGTGAACTGCTGCATACGTGCTTTACGTGCAGGGTCTTGTTCAATGAAGTTTTGAAACTCAGCCATGTTGCCTGTATAGCCCATGCTCTTGGCGATTTTGTTCATCGCTTCTGGTTTGAATGCCTTGAATACAGCCATTAGTTAAGTCCCATAAATACTGATACCACCATTGCTACTACGAGAATGGTGCTACCCATAATCATCGCCTCTAGCCGCCACATGCGCTTGTCCAACGAGTCTAGCTTACCATGCACCAACTCACGGAACATGGCACACTCCTTCTCGTGCGCTTCTAGTTGCAACTGTGTCTTGAGTTCCTGTTCCATGCGGGGTTCCACTGCCAGCTTCATCAGTCAGCGTCAGCGATTGTCAAGTCACCGGCCTCGACCTGTCGCAGTATTTCAGCGTAGTGGCGGTTGGCTGAGTCAAGAGGTACATCCATTTGTACGCCGTCAATCATAGCGATAATTGCTTTGTTTATTCCGTCAAGAACCAACTCATCATTGTCATTGCGGATATTGTTTTGCACATATCTAGCTGATGTAATGTTCATTACTATAACTCCGCATCTAGTTTAATACTATTACTTGAATTGATAGCGGTATAAGTATACGCGCCAGCGTCAGAACCGGGAACGGCTTGAATTATTACCTGATGCCTTGTTCGATTATAGGAAGACCAAGTACAACTTGTTGTGTGAATGTCTGGTAGCGTTATATTCGCAGACGAATCTTCAAAACTAAGGGTTGGTGTGGCTCTCATTGTCACAGGGTACTCGTGCTGCCCATAATATTTGTTACTATTATTATAGTTTCTATTGAGATGAAGAGAAGTTTCTCCGTTGATAGTTTGATAATAGTACCTCTGACACCTAGCCAACTCATCCGCATACGAACGATGCTCAAACGGCGTGGCCTGTTCGCCGACTTCCATTTGGATGCCGGTGATGTAAAAATTATCAGATGTAGATGCTCCAATGTTAACAGTTAAACCCGCAGCCCTATCTCCATTTGCCTGTGCTTCCCACGCAGTAGGCACCGCACCACTGTTGTATGTAGAACCAGATGCAAGCCACCATTCCATTTCCATACTCTTAGCGTTGTCATTATCAAGAGTACCAGTAGTGTCTCCGGGGAACGTAATTATTTTTCGTTCCCAAGTATTTGCCGCATCAATAGTGTATGTTGCTCCGATTTGCCTACTGTTGTCGGTATCTCTTACTGTCAGTTGATATGTTCCAGTTTTACTCGACCTTACATAGAAGGAGAACGTGATGCTTTCGGCGTTTGACGTACCTTTTTTGAGAGTCTGTAAGTCTTGGCCCTCTAAAGGTGTTTCAATAAAGAGGTAGTTTGGGCTTGCGTCTGCTGTCGTACATTCAATGCCAATGCTGGTTGCAAAACCTTCCGGCGCAATAGAACTCTGAGAGATTGTAAAAGTTCCGCTAGAATTAAGAGTGTACTTAAATCTGTCTACATTTAGATAGCCGCCAGAAGTAACACCTGTATTACTCGTACCCCGCTGCGCCACCTGCATCGCACCGTTGATCATCAGGTTCCTGTTCGACAACGCCGTCTGCGAACCAATCAGTGCGGCGAGTTCTGCTGCCTTACTCATGCGAGGTCTCCCGTACCCATAATAGTTACACCCCTATCTGTGTCGGTGCCGCTAGAGTTCCTAGACAAAGTTCTAAGTTTGGAGGTGGTTTTCCAATCGCCAAACAAACCAAAGTCACCAGAAGTCGATTGATTGGCACATGCACAAGCCCCACCATCGTTGTTCATAGCGGACGACAAATTGTATTCAGTGTCTCCTGTTCCAGCATCAGTAAGAGATGCGATATTAAAACTGTCATTTGTGGCAGGTGTGGCCGCACTTGTACGACTCGCCCATGCTTTTGCAGTACCCTCTGCAACAAAGCTAGTAGCAATGCTGTTGTTCCCGCTGGCATCCTTCAGGGTGTTTACTCTCAGTTCACTAGCCATGTCTTATCCTACCAAATGTCCGCAAAAGTAGCTTTCAGAATGTAAGTCTGTTGTAGCGTGACCGTTAGGTATAACTATTTCAAGTCTACGCTTTTCTCCTGCGGTAACTTGTTGCAGGGTGCTTTGACCAAAAGAAAAGTAATCAACATCAGACGCCCAAGTGCTATCACTGTCGAAAGTGTATATATCTAGGTTCGTACCGCTTCCATCCGCAATGTATACCTGAAAATACGAAGAAGCTGTGTCAATATCTTGTAGCCTAATGTGCCAACTGAACGAATAAATTGCCGTGAGAGGGGCAGTAAATTCGTACGTACTCGTGTCATAGTTTGAACCGATATCAAAATTTTCGGTGTTAAACGGAATAACATGGTCTGAACCTGTGGAAATGTTTTCCCAGTTTACACTGCGAGTAGCATAAAAAGCTGGCTTCGTAGGCATAAGAACACCGCCAGCACTCGTGCTTTGAATTTCATCGACTTTGAGTATGCTTGCCATTATGCGAGGTCTCCCGTAAACAGTACGTCTTGAGGCATATCCTGATAAGCAGAACCCGTGAACGCACGGCCTTGTGCGGAACTTGTAGTTTTTTGCGCCTCTTCAATCCATATTTGATTGACGTTATTTCTAACTGTTAGAACGGCGCAGTAGTTAGCGTTACTGAAACTATTAGTGAAGTTATGAGTTTGCTGACCCGTTCCTGTATCGGTTAAAGATGAAATATTGAAACTATCTAGTATAGTTACGCCTGTAGAATTAGTCTCTGACCATGCTTTAGGAGCCATCTGCTTAGTCAGTGTCGCAGCAGACGTACCGTCCTTCGCAGCAATCGTGTCTACATTCAATACGCTGGTCATACGATGCTCCAATATCCATTAACAGTGACGGTGGCATTGTCCTGCGTAATCGGGCCAGCCGACACACCGTTCTCGTCGCTGTCGATTGTGATGTCAGCAGAGATGGTCTGACCGTTGAGACGGATGATGCTGTCATTGCCCTTGAACGGGTAGCGGGTGTCCGACTGCGACTTGGTGTACGAGTCAGCAACACCGAAGACATCGTAAACCACCATCTCAACTACGTCATTCAAGGACGCACCAGTGACAAGCACGACAGTCGTACCCGTTGTGGCTGTGTAGTCCGTACCGGGCTTCAAGAGAACACCGTTCTGGTACACGTCCATGTACAGGCTGTCGCTGTAGGTCAAGGTCTTTGAGTCAGCGTCACTGCCGCTAAACGATGTCTGTCCCGCTGTAGCCTGATAGACAAAGCGGTTGCGGACAGCGAAGTTGGATGATTTACCGATGTAAGCCATTAGTCAGCGTCCTGTATGGTTAGGGTGCCAGCAGCTACTTGGCGCATGATTTCGTCATAGTGACGGTTGCCGGGTGCGATAGGAACATGAAGAGTGTTGCCGTCAGAAACAACAACAATAGATGAATTTTCGCCGTCTGTCGCCTTATACTGAGCAGAAGTTATGTTTAATTCGTCCATTGTTACAACTCCGAATCGCCTTGAATATAATTAGATGAGTTATTTACATGGTGTAGAATAAAACCATATCCACTCGTCAAACTGGATGACTGAACAGACATCATACTTGAATTTGAACCTGCCCAAACTTCATCTATAGTTGTAATGTCTTGGTTCCCGCCCCCCGTACTACCTCGCATAGTGCCAGAGATAGAAATTGTCGGTGCGCTTCTCATAATTTGTGGGTTTGGAAGAAAAACTCTAGCAAGAGTGGTTGACCTATTGTTACCCGATGCAACAGCATTGAAGTTGCCACCAGTTGAACGCCAAAAATACCTCTGACACAGAGCCAGTTCCTCGCCGTAGCTGCGGTGTTCAAAGTCGGATGCGTTCTCGCCAAGTTCAAGCTGGACGCCGGTGATGTAAAATGTAGCACCGTTTGTTGTTATCCAGTTGGTCTGATTTGAAGTACACCAGCCCTTGCTAGAGGTTGCACTTGTCCAAGCATCAGCAGATAAGTGTGCGCTGCTACCGGCTCCAAGCACCCAAGACACGCAAAGTTCTTCTGAGTTGTCATTAGCAAGGCTGCTTGCTGTATCACCTGTAAAAGTAAGGGTCTTTTTCTCAAAGGTATTCGCCGAAGATATAGTGTATTCTTTTACATGCGCACGGTCATTGCCGGATTGAAAAAGATGACAGCAAAAAGTGCCAGTAACACTGGACCTCACATAAAAACTAAGCGTTACGCTTTCCGCAGAAGATGCGCCATACTTTAGCTGTTGTAAGTCTTGCCCCTCAAACTTTTGCTGAATAAAACAGGTCATAGCACTGGTTACTGTCTTAGCACTGCTATTTGTCATTTTAAGAGATGTACTAAATCCTTCGCCGGAAGGAACATCTGTAGACTGCGCCGCAGTAAAATCACCCAATCCGCCGCTGTTCTGACTGAACCGCCAACGGTCAAGAGTGTTGTAACCACCACCCGGATTGGTCGCACTCGTACCCCGCTGGGCAACTTGCATGGCTCCATTGATGACCATATTTCTACGGCCAGTGTTGAAACCCATACCTTCTGGTCTTACTGTTGTCAGAGCCATGCTAGTTATCCTTATGCGTAGGGAGAGTCGCCAAGTACGCTTGTATCCCAAGCTGCCTTGAGTGCTGCAATGTCAGCAGCGTTGGTGATTGCGGTTGCGTCAGTTGCATCACGCAGCGCAGTCTTGGTTGCAACAGATGCAGTCTTAGCCGCACTGTCGTCAGCCTCAAGAGCCTTCATGTACGTCACGTCTTCTGCTGCAAGCAGCGGCGCACGTACTTCACGAATCTTGTCCTTGAAAATCTCTTTGGCCTTCGTCATATCCTCAGAGATGACGCTTCCTGACAGAGACCATGCACCACGAAAGGCACGGTCAGATGGAACGGTAGCCGTGGAAGCGTCAATCTGGTTCCCGTCCTTGTCTACGATGTAGGTTGTTACAGCCATAGTTTACTCCTTATGCTGCTAGGTCTAAGTCGTCGGAGATGCGCCATGCGTTTCTCCACTCACGAGTTGCTGGCAACTGCTCTTTTTTGCAGATTACCATCTTCGGGCGGTTGCCCTCGTCCCACGTCTGCCACACAGACTGTGGTACATCCTTCATAATCAGGTATTCAATCGCCTGTTCTTCGGTCATAGCGTCAACAGGCGGGGTGTCGTGCAACAGGTAGCCACGGGTGTGCTTCTTGAAGCCCTCTTCGGCCTCGTCCTTTGCTAGTTCGTGGTAGACCCACACAGGCGGTAGGATGCCACCCTGCAATGCACACGCCATCCAGTTGGGGTCAGGTACGAGTATCTTTGCACACTCGTCGATGCTATCTTCGTACACGACACGGTAGTCTGACTGCACACCATCAAGGTTCTCTTTGGCCCAGCAGAGCCTGTCCCACAGATGTGTGCCGGTGAAGTCAGGGGTCACTGTCATGCAAGGTCTCCGTGTACTGCTACTTCATTGCGTGGGGTGTCCTGAGACGAGCCAGAACTGTTTGCAAAAGTAACTACACGAAACAAAGAAGATGTTCTTGCAGTCGATTGGTCTAGCGAATACAGAACACCATTACCGTTGCTAACTCCTCCGCTAGAACCCGGATGACAATACAGGGCATTACTCATGCTGGATGTAAATGTAAGAGTTGTATCGCCTGTGGCATTGTCTGTGTAAGATGAAATATTAAAATCATCATAGCTTGCGGTAGATGTTGTGGTTGTAAAATGTGACCACGCCTTCGCACTACCATTCACAACATAATTTGTAGCCAGCGAACCCGCAGTCGAGTGCGTCAGGGTATCTGCTTTGAGTGTACCGAAGCTAGGCATGTTATGCGTCCTCCAGTGCGGTTACACGGGTAATCAAGTCAGCAATCTGTGTGGCTTGAGTTGTGTTCTGTGTCTCAAGGGTTTCAATACGGGTCATTGCTTCCTGCAATGCTTTGACGGCTTTCATATAGAGGATGCTGTATTTCACGCTTTTGCGGGTTTCCTCATTAGGATTGTTAGCGACATCATACCATGCCCCCTCCTCGACCAGCCCACCCATACCAGATGCTTCTAGTTCCTGTGCAATAACGCCAAGTTCTTTTTGTGTTTCGCCAATACGGTTGTATTTGCGAACTTGCAGAGCCTTGATGTCATCCCATTGAGATGCAGCATCTACGATGTTCTCTTTCATACGTTGGTCAGAAAGTGAACCATAACTGTTGTTTGAGTTTTGAAGATTTCCGCTATCCCTCACCAACATTTTGGTTGCAACGCCATGAATTGAACAGGCAAAATGTTCGTAAGTTGAATTTGTTGTGTTGCGAGATGTTGAAACTTGTAACGAGGTACTCGTCATACTGGACGCATTGTTATGGACGAACACCGCATTTTCATTTTGCTCTGTCTTAACAGAAAGATGACCATTACTGGGGTCTGTTGTACCAATTCCCACATGACCAGTAGAATTTTTAATTCTGATAGCTTGATTGAAGTCAGCAGTACCAACACAGAAATCATCACCGCTGCCTGTCTTGATACCAGCGACATTCGTACCAACACGGTCAATAACGGTAATGGCATCGCCTTCCGTGAATGTAGCTGTGCCGCTACTGTCGATGGTTAATCTTTCTCCACCGTTATTAAAAAACTTAATGCTGCCATTACCTAGATTGTTGATGACGGTATCTTCACCAGCTTTAGTGATGCCCAGCGTTCCATCGTTTCCGCTAATATCCGTATCTGCCAGCACATAGCTTGGCTGGGAACCGGCGACGACAACTGATGGTGCGTTACTGCCGCTGACGTAATCTGTGTATGTGGCTGGCGTAGTTGTGCCAACACCTACCTCACCTGACGCAATGATGGTGTTGCCCGTGCCATCCGGGTCGAGGGTGATGTCGCCGTTGGTAGAAACGCTGCTGATTTTGTCTGTCTTTACTTCACTCATGCGAGGTCTCCTGCAATTTGCATTGTCACAATAGTAAAGTCTACAAAGGCTTGGTTGTCGGCTCTCATCGTATTAATCTTTACTAGACTTGTTGTCGGCCCAAAAAAACCCTCTGTCTGATTATCGGCTGACGTGGTGCCGTTTCTTGAGCATCCCATCGTTGCAGAATAATTTGCGTTACCCATAGCGTTAGAAAATGAAACAGTGTCTTTTCCTGTAGCATCGTCGGTTGTGCTAGAAACATTCAATGAGTCATTCACACTAGCATCGCTGCCTGTGTAGTTGACCCACATTTTATTAGCTTCCTGCTTTGTCAGCGTAGCCGCACCACCGCTGGTGCTTTGGATGGTATCTGCCTTTAACGTACTCATAGCGTCACCAATGTTCCGCCGCTTTCAACGGTCAGGGTCACGCCACTGTCTACAGTGAACGGCCCAGTCACGTTTGCGTTCTCAGTTGCAAGGATGGTTGTGTCGGCAGTCAGGTTCTGTGCGTTGGTACGGAACAGGCCACCACCCTTGAAGTTACCCTTGTTAGCTGCTGGCGGTGTTACGGAACCGGCAGTCAGGTCGAGGAAGTTTACGAAGATGTTGTTGGTGCCGCTGGAGGGTGCGGCAGTGAAGGTGAGTGTCGTACCGTCCGGCACAGTGTATGCAGACGCCGCATCTTGAACAACACCGTCTACAGACACTAACACCGACTGTTTGTCAGCAACGGTACGGTTCAGGGTAAACGTAGTCGTAGACCCATTGCCGCTGAACTGCTGTACAGCCGGTGTCGAAATATAAGCGATTGCAGGTGCGTTACCCTGATATGACGGCATCGCCTACTCCCTTACGTAATGTCAAGATGGCTAAGTACCACGTCCGCAGACGAGGCAGTGTCGGACGTAACCTTGATGATATCACCCGGCTCCATCACTACCTTCTGGTCTCCACCTACAACAACAAGGGTGCCACCTACCGGAATAGGTGCATCCTTGACCAAGAAGACTTTATCTTCGGCACCAGACGTACGGCCTGAAGCGTCGAGTTCTACGTCAACAGTAATCTGTGACGTGACACGATTAGCTACGGACAGTCCGATGATGGTGCTTTCTGTGGATGCAGGGCAGGTAAAGACAGAGGCAGCAGATGTGCCAATCTCTTTGTCCGTTTCACTTAGAAATGCGTTTGCCATGTTTTACTCCAAATATGTATAATTATACCATACTTATGTTTGTTTGTCAAGCACTAATTAACCAAGTGCAATGGCAAATGCCAGTGCTTGTGGGTCTTGCTCTGTGAAGTTGATGTTCGTAAGCTGCGAACCATCTACAGCAGGAAGCCTTGCAGAGCCATCAAGCTGTACTACGTTGTTAGCCGACGTACCAACCGTCTGCGTTGCCGCCGTGCCAAGACCAAGTGTGGTACGGGCCGCTGCAGCATCAGCGTCATCAACCAGACTCCGACCAAATGCCGTAAAGCTGGTGACTGCGTATGTATCGCTGCCCGTAGTATATATGACTTTATCGGCAGCGGTAGTGAGACCAGCAATAGAAGTAAGACCTGCGTCATAAGCCTGTACATCAGAACCAATGGCTACTCCCATAGTTGTACGCTGTGCGCTTGCATCAGCATCATCAAGCAGTGCCTTACCAGCAGCGGTCAGGTCGTACGTGGCTGCAGTACCAGAGCCGGTAAACTGGATACCCTTATCTGCCGCAGAGGTCAAACCAGCAAGTGCTTGTAGTTCTGCATCAAGACGGGCATTAGCCACAGTGCCGGTAAGCTGTGTGGCGTCGATGCTTTTGTTAGTAAGTGTCTGACTGCCAGAGAGTGTAGCTACAGTGCTGTCAATCGCAACAGTCAGTGTGTTACCGGAACCAGAAGTATCAATGCCGGTGCCGCCAGCAATGTCGAGAGTTTCGCTGTCAAGGTCAATGCTTAGTGCGCCGCCGCTATCTCCTTGAAAGTCTAAGTCAGATGCAGTTACTTGTGCATCTACGTAGGTTTTGATGGCCTTTGCAGAAGCAAGAGTAGTATCGGTGGCTGCTACACTAGACAAGTCAGTGTCCAGTACACCGGACTTCAAATTGTCTACTTCAATGTTAGAGACAGTATTATTGTCTACATCAATCGTCTTGTTGGTAAGTGTCTGCGAACCCGTCAGGGTTGCAACAGTAGAGTCAATATCAAAAGTGACGGCATTGCCAGAGCCGCTAGTGTCAATGCCAGTACCACCAGTAAATGTGAGTGTCTCGCTGTCCAAGTCGATAGAGAGTGCGCCACCCGAATCAGCTTGGAAGTCGAGGTCTTCTGCTGTGAGTTGGGCATCAACATACGCCTTTACCGATTGCTGTGTCGGAACGAGTGTAGCAGAGTCCGACGCCATATTGTCTTCGTCTACAAAAGCCGTGATTGTAATTGAGCCGTCAGACAAGCTGCCGTATTGTACTGTTCCATTGGCCGTAACATTGTTAAATGTGGAGGTGCCAGTGGTTATGGTTGTATTGCCTAGTACACTACCGTTTAGCGTACCCTGAAAGCCGCCAGTGGCAATCATGGCACCTGTGGAGTTGACAGTGGTGAAGTCACCTGCAGCGGGAGTAGTACCACCAATTACGGTGTTATCAATAGTACCAGCATTAATGTCTGCTGTAGTGGCAGTCAAATCAGTGGTAGTAATTGTTACACCATCAATCGTGCCGCCGTTGATGTCGGCCGTGTCAGCTACAAGGCTGTCAATGTTTGCAGTGCCGTCAATGAACAGGTCTTTGAACTCTTTACTGCTGGAGCCAAGGTCGATGTCGTTATCTGTGGTCGGCTCAATGACGCCATCCTTAATAACAAACTGTTCAGTCGAGGTGCCAGATACGTCAATATTAAATTCTACTTGATTGTTGCCGTCGTCTACAACAACTTTGTTTTTCGGTGTAGTAGAACCAGCGTCACCAATCAGTCCAATGACCGGGCCTTCGGCTGATGTACCGTCGTGTTTGTGTCCGCTGCTATTATTAAAGGCAGCAAGAATTTGGTCAAATTCATCGTTACTGTCGGCTGCATTGATAATGTCGCCATCAGTATACGAAGATTGTCTAGTGTAACCTGCCATTAGCGTCTTGCTCCTGCGTCAAATTCTAACTGAAAACCTTTCAGTGAGTAGGGTGCCGATGTTCCTCTATCGTTAACACGTAGTGCTATCGCAAATCCCGAACCTTCAATCGGCTGTCGTACCAACGGGTTTGTCTGTCCACCGTATGTTGCCGTGCCGTAAGTCGATGTACCATACACCGCAACTACTGTGGCTGTATCAAACGGATATGCTGCTGGTCGTGCTGCGTCCGGTGACTCGTAGTCATATCGTACAAACAAGTCTGCGTTCACTGCAGCTTCCGGTGCATAGTTAATAATTACACGCTGGAAGTTCTTGCGGATACCTGCATCACCCATCGACAAGTCAGGTGAACGATACTTGCCAACAATGTTATTACCGTCAAAGTCGTTGCCGCTTTCCTGACGATATACGTAGCCGTCATACTCGCCGTGCAGTACGATGCTTTCACCTTCATCTACGATAAAGTCTGTGCTGCTAGGGCGAATGCCACGGATGTCACCGAACTCGTATGCGTTATCTCGCCTTGCTGCAATAACACCTGTTGTGGCTGAACGTACCGTGTTTGCATTGCTGAAGAAGATACGGTACTGCGTCTTGTCCGGTACAACTACGCTGTCAAACTCATCAACGTCAGTAAGACCTTGGAAACGCCGTTGTACAGGTCGGCTAATTGTACCCAACTCAACGTCGCCAATTCTTTCAGTACCTGCAACTGTTCTGAGTCCATCTGGCCCCAAGAACACGATATCTCCAGCAAATTCTTGGATGGTGAATCCATTGATACATCCAATCTCTCGTGTCACCGGCTGCACTACAAAGTCTGCAATCGTGTTGCCTGTCAGCCGGAAGATGCGTTCTTCACAGAAAATATACAGTTGGTCACGAAATGGGAACAGTCCAGTGATGTCACTGTCTACCCTGATTGTACCAGCACCGTTAGCAGTACTAAAGTCATCGTCTGTAAACGGTGCAGTAAACACCAACTCTTGCGGTGTGCTGGACATACCAGCAAAAAACAGTGCGTCTTTAAATCCTGTTACGAACTGCGGGTCTGCAGGTGCGCTACTACTAATATCAGTAACTGTAGTTCCGTCATACTTGGTAGCATTGTTTGCGCCATCTGCCCATACGATATATTCTGTGCCAGCCAGTGTGTAACGAAAGTGTGTGTACTTTCCTGCACTGGTACGTCCACTGTCAATCTGTGTCCAGCTACCTGTCTTGCCAGCTTCATGTATCTTTGTACCTCGTGCGGCAATCACCTTGCCCTTAAAGTACGCAGACATCAATACCTTTTCGGTAGATACACTATCCTGCGGAACAATGTTGTCATTCCATTTAGTATAGCCTGAAATGCGCCTATAGCCACCACGAATGTCTGGCTCAAAGTTTTGCAATTCAAGTGCCATACCGGGCTGCATGGCAAACGTAGACTGGTCGAGTACAAGCCCACCTTGACACGCAAACACAAAAGGGCTAAGTCCAGATTCGTCAGCCATGTGTTAGCCCCCTGTTGGAAATACCGAAGTACCGTACCGTTGCGATTGTGGAATGTACGTAGAACGTACGTAGCTATAGTTCCTGTTAATAAACAAACTCTGCATATGCTTGATGCCCTCTTCAAACCGGGCAAAGTTAATGCCGTACTGCTGTGCCTCACCACGGTACTGATAGCCGTAGGCAGTTGCGCCATCCACGATTACCTGACGAAACTGTTCAGGAATAGTAGGTGCATCTGTTGCAGCACTAAGAGCAGTCGGCTTTACGTATGCGTCATACTTGAGTGTATATGCTTTATCTGGGTAAGGGTACAGTCCATAGTTGTTGTCCGGTGTACGGAATACATACAAAGGAACTGCACCAATATCTGATGTACTCTCTTGGTCGATATGCCTATCGACATACTGGTTATAGTCCATAATGCGTAGCGTTGTACCTGCTACACCAAGAGTGTCATCTTTGGAGATACGAAATGTTTCGTAGTCCACATTGTAAATTGTAGCACCGATTGTGTAACGTGTGGTGCCAGCCACAAGCGTTTCAGTTTGTTCTGCGTGGCTAAATGACCAGCCAAACTCACGCTGAAAAATATAGTTGATGGCATCATTGACTGCATTCTTACACTGCGTCTGAAATCCACGAGCATTTGCAAAGTTAGCAGATGTAAGTGCGACTTCGTTAAAACGTGCAAGAACTTCGTTGGTAATGTCAAGATATGTGTATGCCATCTGAAATCCTTAAAGGTAAATGAGAGGGCCAGTTGCCCAGCCCCCTCATATTAGTTAGGCTTGGTCACGTGCCACTTCAGCGGCAGTCATGTCGCCCATGTCATCAATGTCCATGCAGACAGCAAACATGCGGAGTACACCGCCGGTTGTCGTGCCTGTCATAGCAGTGATTTTCAGGTCGATGGTATCAGAGGTGCCGCCCACAACTACAGGAGTTTGTGCAGCTTTGAATCCGTAGTCACCTACAGATGCACCGTCAAAGTCGAAACCATCAACGAAGTTGTCAACGTCACCGCCGGTAACACCAAAGTCAAAATCGGTGTTGGTCGAAGTACCGGCATGAGCCGTGGTTACTTCAAATCCAGCAGCGAGGATGAGAGTGTTAGCCGGAATGGTCAGACCCGGAATTACGTCTGCAGCAGCAAGGGCAGTACCCTTATCGCTTGCAGCAGTCGCAAAGTTGAGGTCGCCTTGAATCAAGTAAGGCTGACGACCACGCGCACCAACGCCACGTTCTGCGGAGGTAGTATTATCACCAAGTGCCATAATTCAATCTCCCTTTAGCGTACGTTGTAGATGGCGTTAACAAGTGCTTCAGGACGAAGAATCTTGCGGCCATACAGGTGCATACCACGTACGATGTCAGCGAAGCTGTCAGGGTCGCGGTAGGTTTCGGTCTTGTTAATCTGCTCTGCAGTAGCAACAGCAGAAGAGTGACCAGCAACAATCACACCGTAGTTGGTTGCGTTTGACGCAGCTTCAGTAGCCGGGCCAGAACCAACAGACGGCAGGTTGTTGGAGACGTGAATGGTGAAACCATGAATGGTACCAGCCATCTGACCGTTCTGCAGACCTGCGCCACCGAAGTCGGCGTTGAACAGACGAGAGTCTTCGTCTTTCAGCAGTTCAGCAAAAACCGGGTCGATGACAAGCCAACGTCCAGTGGTGTCAACATTTTGCTGGTCTAGCTTACGGCCCATACGAGCAATAAGCGAAAGCGGGTTAGCTTCACCAGCAGTTGACGGAGCGGCAGTTGCACCACCCACACGAGGGGTGAGGGCAATCGACTGACCACCGGTGCCACCGTTAAAGTCGCTACCATCAAGTTTCATGCTTGCAAGCAGTTCGTCCGAACCGGCAGTCGAAACAGCCTTGGAGCCGTTTACAACGTCGTTAGCGGTGTCTGCATTGGAGTGCAGAGCAGACTGCTTGAAGCCCGACAGATAACCAAGAACGTCTTGGTCAAACTGGTCGGCAAGGCGGTAAGCCGCACGGTCAGAGGCGAGGCTCTGGAAGTTAACGTGCGAATGTGCCTCTTCAATGTCATCAACCTTAAACGCAAAGTAGTTAGCTTTGTCGATTGTCAGGTTGAAGTCTTCGTCGTCAAGGTCTTGCGGGGTAATGGTCGTGCCACGCTCGTAAGCCTTAACAGTGATTTCGGGTTCTTTAATGATCCGAACGGAATCACCCATCTGAGCAATTTCACCAAAGTAGTCGTTATTGGTAATTGCTTCACAAACAGCGGCCTTGCGGAAAGCAAGTTGCACCTGTTTGCTGTAAATTACGGGCGAAAAATTACCGTTAGGAAGATTACCATAACCCGCAGCGGATGCGAATGCCATGTTACTTTCTCCTAATTAGCATTTTACAGATGCAAACTCACCAGACTAATCAGAGGCTGAATCGTATGGGTGCGTCTTATATTCAGTTGGCCGACCGAATATTTAACGGGCCAAACTCGTCAGGTAATCCGAAGACTGAGGTGTTTGCGGTTTTGGTGCAAGCAGGTAGCGAACCCACTTACACCTTTGATGACTATAGTTATACGAAAAAATAACTACTTGTCAACACTTTTTTCTTTCGGCACTTCAAGAAAATTCATGTTCATGCTGAAAGACCTGCGTTCTCCTTTCGTGTAGAATGGATATACGCAATGGAATAGTTGGGAAGGAAACACGTAAAAGTCTCCTACCTGCGGCTTGACAATAAAGTTTGTGCAGGTGTATCCTGCTGCAGTTCCGCTTGCAAACTGTATATGTCCGTTAGCAGGATGATGGTCTTTGTAGTCTTCTTCCCATTCATCTTCTATACCCTCTGGCAACTTTAGATAGCCTACACATGAAAGCCTAGAGCCAGTATGTATATGCAGAGGGTTGTATTCGTTTTCAAACTGTCGGACAAACCAACCTGACACAACTTGCAATGCGTAGTTATTGTTTTTTGTATCTAGCTGTTTACCGCCTAGATTGTTGCGATATTCACTATAGGCTTGGTATCTACCTACAAACTGCCCTAATCCTTTCTGGGCAATCTGAATTATCTCATCATCAAAGGCTAGTTCCTGTGAGACTTTTCCAACTAAGTGGTCAGAATAGTCTCCTAGTCTGTCTGACATTTTACTGTTCAGTTGTTCGACCAACTCTTTGGGCATACGGTAGTATCCCATCGTTGGCCCAAAAGGAGCAAACAAATGCTCCTCTTGTTCAGGTTTAAAAATTACACTCATCGTGCAGAACCAGAAATGTCATAGATAAACTTTCCAGACCGGATAGCTTCCATGATTTCATCAGAACGCTTCTCATATTCTTTGGGAGACATGCGTTGTACTTCCGATTCCTTCAAGTACGTTGACTCTTCGTTTTCTTGCGGCTTACTGCGACTATCTTTTGTAGACACAGACTTGGCTGCTTCTTTGTCTGACTTGGGTTTTTTCTTGCCAATACCCATATCAGCTTTGTAGAGGTCAATCGCCCTAGCAGCAGAACGTGCGTCGTTGTCGTTTTCATACAGCGCATCCTGCACCCACTTAGGTTGTGACTCGACCCACTCGTGAAACTCGTCGCTGTCACGGATGTCGTCAAAGTCAGGATGCAGTCGCATCAGTTCTGCTTCTGCTTTCTCTTTGGTAGCAGACGATTGCATTTCGTCAATTGCTTTGATACGCTCCTCAAGTGCGCTAGCCTGTTCACTGGCTTTCTTCATCGCAATTGTTTCTACGATAGCGGCAATGTCTGGATATTCTTTTGCCCACTGCTCAATGTCTTCATCCGACTTCGGCAGCTTCATTTCTTTTTTTGTGGCAGCGTCTAGCTGTCCACGCAGTTCAGCAATCTGTTTCTTAAAGTCATCTGCTTGCTGTTGCTGATGTCTGCGCAGATCAGAGTAACGCTTCTTAAAGGTTTTCTCTTCTGCGCCTTCTGGCTCTGCTTCTGTTTCTTCTGCGACCTCTTCTACTTCACCGCGTTGCTCCTTGAGCATTTGCTCAAGTTCTTCTTCTTCCATCTTCCGTTTTTCTTCGTTAGTATATTTGCGTTGTGCAAATGCTACTTTCTTGGGTGACTGCATTTCTTCAGCCATGATTTCGGCTTCTGCCATTTTACTTTCTCCTAGTTGGGGCCAACCGTAGCCACGTCGGGGTGGGGGATCAGGTAGCCAACATATACGGGACTATTTTTTAGAAGCTAGTCCGCCTCGCTTCATCTTCTTAGTTTTTTTCGGTTTTGGTTTACTGGCTAATCCGCCTTCATCAAAACCTACACGACCTGACGTTCTATCTCCTAACGCTTGCGAAGAGAATGAACTGCCTGAACTCTGATTCATGCTATACGACCTAGCTGCGTCCATAGAACCTTCGCCACGAGACGGGTCAGGCTGCGGTGGAGGAGGTGGGCTGGGGTCTTCGTCTGCGCGATAAATAGTAGACTCGCCAGAAGGTCGAGTAGTGACAGTTACTTCACTCTGTCCGTAGCCCGGATATGGAATACCATCAGGTGTTCTAGCAGGTGTCACGTCTTGAATATAGCTGCCAGTGTCGCGTCGTTTATCTGCCATAGACAGTCCACCACCACGGCCACCCGCTTCAAATGGATTGATAATTCGACCATCTATTCCTACGTTATTATTTTTCTTTTGTTCTTCTACTTCTTCTTTTACATCCATCACGTATTGTCTCGCAGCGGCCTGTTCGCTAGGATCGTCGGTTGATGCGATAGCTTCTTTCATATACTCATCGAATCGGTCATTAATACCTTTTGTGACCATTCTATCGTACATATCTTTACCAAATTCTGTTTCTTGCGCTGCTGCACTACGTAACTTATCTTTTGCAAATTGACTAAGACCAAATTCATCAAAGTCGCGAGAAACTGCACCCACAATAGACTTAGGAACCATATGTCCAGTTAACGGGTCAAAAAGACCGCCTTTACCATCCAGTACATATCCTGTGCCAGTAACGCTTCCTGCCTCTCCTTTACCTGTCAGACCCGCCAAAAATCCGGCAGTTGTAAACTCAGTAGTAAGATACCCCAAATCTCTAGCAGCTTGAATCCGATCTTTCATACGTTGGATTTTTTCAGGGTCCATTGGCTCTGACGGGTCTTCTTCACGTACCCGTGCAGTTTCTACCGTAGGTGTAGGAGTAGCCGTTGTAGGCGGCTGCTGTGCCTCATAATCTTTGACAGGTATAAATCCTTCTGGAATAGGAACGGTAGGCTGACCGCCAACAAAGGTGAATACTCTACGCTCACCGGTCTCTGGGTTAATGTACTCTACTGACTCCATGCTAGGATCAGTTGGCGTTTCCGGCAAAAACTCGCCCGGAGTTGGCAGTGGGGTCGGAGCCGGTGTCACAGGCACAAACTGCTGTGCCGGTGGAACGTAGGCTTGTGCTACCGGTGCAGTCATGTATTGCGGCATTTGATACGGCGTGTATCCGCCTACACCTTGTGCAAACTGAGAAGGCTGCGTACCTGCAATACCGTATGGATTAGGTTGTGCCGGAACAAAACCACCTACATTATACTCTGGTCCATCATCAATGTCAAGGTCATAAATGTCAAACGGCAAGTCATCAGGCATTGTGGCTTCGTCGCTGTTCCCCATTTGTCCCATGTCTTCCATTTGCTGCAGACCCATCTTAGCCTCTTGTCGCATCTGCATCAACTTCTCAAGACCAATGTAACGCACTACGTCTGCAGGGAATACAAACTCTCCTTCACTAAGCTGCGCCGGGATATCGTCGCGAACTTCTTTCTGCGTGGAGCCGGGAGGAACATCATTACCAGATATAGGATCAACTGTACCACCTTCGTCTTTCAGACCACCGTCTTCAAACAATTCCATTTGCTGTGCCATGCCACCTTCATTATAGCTTCCAAACATTTTACTAAGAACTCCCCTGTCCAGCTTTCCCTGATTTATTTCGTTTAGAATAGACTCAGCTTCACTCATGCGACGTGCATTATGTGCGTCACCCGCCATCTCCCACTTGTTTGAAAACTCCAGTGCAATCTGTGCGGGGTCGCTAGATGTTTGAATATACTTTTTTACTGCGTCTGCATTGCCCGGCCCAACCCGGTCACGATACTTGCCCTTTTTAAAAATGGAGTCTACCATATAGTTTAGCTGCGCCTGTAGTTCTTCGTCATAAGAACGAGGCTCATCACTCTGAATATTCTCGCTTGCCCACTCTTCGTAGTCAGGACGCTTACCACCCTTGTCTAATTGAAACAAGCCATAGCCAGTACCCCGCAGCCTTGCACTCCGGGGTTTACCTGTGGCTGTTTGTTTTTGGAATGGATCAAAAGAACCGCCCGTCTCCACCTCAATGTTTGCCATGACACCAGCAATAGCAGCATTAGAAAATCCTTTACGTTTTAGGTGTTCGTACACCCGAATACGGTTTTCATTTCTAAGCTGATAGTATCGCTCGTCGCGTTCCGCTTTACTTGGCTTTGGTGTCGGAAGTTCCATTTACCTCATCCCTAAGATATTTTAGTTTTCGCAAGGTAGCAATCGCTCCCTGCGACCGATGCACTACAACTGTATGGTCTGCTTGTTCTAGTGCCTTGTGTTGTTGATCTACGATGTAGTCAAGATAATCATTGAATGCTTGCCATTGGCGACTGTTGTTGACCCACGGCTTCAGCTTGCTGAGTATCTGGTCCTTGTGCATTTCCACTAAATCCTTGTTCACCCGGAACAGGTGTTTGTCCTACACCAATGGTGCCTCCACCTGCTCCACTTGTATCCATTGCGTCTGCCCCCGCAGTCGCACCCTGCTCTTCTGGCAACGGTGCTTGGAACTGCTTCATCATTTCTGCTTGCAGAGCAGCCTCGCTCATGTTATTGGTAACTTTGTCGGGGTCGAGGTCGAGAGACTTCGCAATCTCACGAATAACATATTGGAATTTTGCAAAGGGCATAAGAGCAGGACTGCTTGCAATACTGAGGAATTGCATCAGACGTTGACTACGCACTTCGTTCTTCATCAGACTTTCGGTGCCACGGGCTTTCACTTCAAGGTCGCCTTTAATTTCAGGATCGAAATCAAACTGCATATTAAACCGGAAGAAGCCTTCGCCAAGAGGACGCAGCAGATAATCATCCACATTCTTGATAACAGTTTTAATGCTTCCAGCAGCAGCACCCATTAGCATGGAGATGCCGCTGGCAGTACGGCCAACACCAGTAACGCCGGTTTGCCCATGAGCAAAAGATGGGAAGCCTGTACTTTCATCTGCAAGCTGCCGCGCCTTGTCAAACAGCATCATGTTCTCAGACGAAACATTCGGGAACTTAGTACCAAAGATAGCCTGACCCGGTGCGCCACCCTGACGGCGGAATACCTTGCCCGGATACAGTGACAGGTCTTGTCCCGGCACCAGATTGGTCTCGTCTACTTCCACAATCAGGTTGCCCGACAACACAGCGTTGTCCACAGCCATACGCATGAAGCCGTTCATCAGCGTCTGCGTGTCGTCCATATTCTCTGCAATACCAACACCGAAGAAGCTGTATGGGTTAAGCTCATACGGTGCAGCTACATACGGAATCTTGGCTGGCTTGAACGGGTTGAGGACCATACGAATGAGTTTGTTATTCAGCACCCATACGTTTGCTTGCAGTTCATCAAAGTCTTTCAGTTCGTCTGGGATATCGACGCCATTCTCTTCTAGCATCTCTGTATCAACCATGCCCCAATACTCAAGCACCTCAAAGCGGTCAATGCCATGCTCCGGTGCATAGTCAGACAGGTCATCTTCCCAGTACTTCTTGTCGTAGTTCTCGCCCATAGCAATGCAGTCGTCAATAACTTGACCACGGAAGTATGGACGTTTCTTCAGATTGCGAAGCTGAGAACGAGACAGCTTATGACGTTCAATCACATACTGTGCTTCATCCATGTTGTTTGAGTCTGGATCGGGGTAGAAGTTCCACACAGACACATGCTCGACCTGCGGCACTGTTTTGAAACGCGGATCATAGTCACCGTTGTCGTCCCAATTTGCATACTCTTTGTCTACAGCAAACGGGCCTTTCATAATGCCTGTACCGAACAGAGCCATTTCAAATGCACTGCTGCGCAGATTTTTGTTAGCACCTGACTCCTCAAGCTGGTCGTGAATTTTCTTCTGCATCTTTTTAGCAGCGACCATTGCGGGACTAAATTCAATAGCAGTCGGCGTCTTACCCGGACCCTCTTTTAGTTTATCTTCTACTGGCTGCAGCTTTGCTTCCAGAGGCCCAAGCTGTTCCCGCAAACTCTGAGCCGTAGCACCGGCAGGAAACTCCATGCCATCTCCAGCAAAGCCATACGGACTACGAATTTGTTCCGGCTCTTGTGGATCAAAGTGTACGTCGGCAACAACGCCTTCAGGCAGTTCAGTAGGTTCAATAGCGAGGGGGAATTTATTGTTGGCAAAGAGTACGTCAACAATCTGACCATATGCAGCAAGTGTTTTGGTCTTGGTTACTTTGATAAAGACACGTGACTTTTCCGATTCAGTAAACTGCACATCTGGGCCATACAGTCCGCGATAGTTCCGATACGCCCGAAGCCACCGCTCCTCATCTTGATAACGGTAGTCTTCTGCGCGACGATACCGGTCCATAATAAAAGGAATGATGCCAGCGACATCAGCATCTTCTGCAACGGAGTCCTCTGTATCTTCCAACGCAATAGCGTCGTCTTCAATCATAATTTCATCATCTGCCATGTGTAAGTTTCCTTAGTATCCAAATGTGGAGTCAGCTACCTGCATACCTGTCGATGGTCTGCCTGTCGGGTCGTAGTCAAAAATAGAGAACCGGGGTCGGGACATAATCCCATACCGTAGCGCGTCGTAAAGGTGGTCTTCAGACTTCGTGTCAACGTCTTCTGGATTTTTCTTGTCAAGAGGGATGGACGGTAACTGACTGATGACATTTGTGCAGCTATCAAAGAATACAAGTCTTGGTTCCTCTGTAAATTCGTCTACCTGTAGACGCCTGTGTATTTCGTTCTTACCGGCTACCCGGCTACCTCTACTGCGGTCTGACGGACGCCAGCGACACCCCTTTGCAATCATCTGCTCCGCAAGAGAAGGGCCAGTATCACCACGCCTGTGCCACAAACTGCTATCCAGAACACCATACTTAATATTGCCATCTTCAGCTTCCAAGTCCAGTATCATATCTGCCAAGTCTGCGGCCAAGACTTTACTGACGTATAGTTCTCTATAGACGATAAGCTGTTCATCAGGCGCAACAGCAAACCAAAGAACACCAGTATAGCTGCCGTAACCATAGTCACATGCACGAAACTTGACCCAGTTGCTAGGGATACGATAAGGCTCCACAACATGCACACGCCTATCAAACTCAGTAAACGCTGCACCTTCTTTGATGTCCCAATCGCCTTCAAGAAGCTGACGCCTTTGCTGTTCAGGAAGCGAGAGGAGCATGGCCTCGTAGTCTCCTGCATCCGCAAGGTATGGGTTATCAGAAAGTCTTGCCGGGATAAAGCGTCTCTTAAATAGAGATTTTCCTGCCTTGCTATGTCCAGCGGGATACTTGAGTACCTCTCCGGTTTCTGAATCTGTTGCATCGAATGACCTGTTGTATGGAGCAGGATCAATGAACATCTTCTTGACCCACTGATGACCCCTACCACCGGGGTTAGTTGTAGCCCTCATAAAGATGGGCAAATCAGGTGCAGTGGACCGTAGACGACTTCGCATGTAGTTCCATGCATACGGTGTGGCCCATTGTGTCAACTCGTCAAAGCCTATCCAGCTAAAAGCCAGACCCTGATAACGCAAGACATCCTCATCTCTATCCAGATAGGACATCCACAATCTCGCGCCAGATGGCGCAGTCCACTGCATCTTTCTCTCTGACCATTTGATACCGGGCCAGATTTTCGGATACAACTCCTGTGACTTAAAGATAAGTTCACGAAGTTCTTCCGTTGTGTGTCGCAGGAGCAATCCACTAAATTGTGGATGCCCCATGTAACGCAGTGGATCAGCAAGCATAGCGTATGACTTGCCGCCCCCCGCACTGCCGCCGTATAGAACTTCGCGTTCAGATGCGGCAAGAAACTCTGTTTGTGGCCCCGGATTAGGCTTGAAGAGTACGTTAGCGTGTTCCTCAATGCTAGAGGTTTCACGTGTAACTTCTTCAATCTGCGGTTCTGGCTTTTGCTCCGGTTCTCGCTTCTTCGATTGCTTTCGCTTTGGCGATTGCCGTTTCCGCATACTCTGCCCACTTGCGGAGGCTTTTAGCCGTGTCCTTACGCTGTCGCTCATTCGCTAACCGTTTCCTTAATCCTACGTGTGAGATATATCTGCCACTATTCGTTGTCAGCCAGTTAGCTACCTCACGGTATGAATACTGATTGACGTACTTACGTGCCTTCTCTAACAAGTCCAATTCAACTTTAATAGGGTCAAGAATGTCGGGGTCTTCTTCACTCTGCTTATAACCAAAGGGTACAGTCCTTGCAATGCGAGGTATCTGCACCCATTCGTTTTCATCTTTAATGTCTGTTGGCTGTGGCAGCTTCCACTTGCCTACGCTTCTACTCATCATCCTCTACAGGTGCTTTGGGTGGCATAAGCATAACACCGCCGCTTGCTTCCACTTGCATCTTCTCAGTCTTTACCAGACCCACACGGTCAAGCAGTTCTTTGGCAGCGGACATCTTATCACGAATACCAAGTTCAGTCGGGTCATACAACGCGCCTGTCATAGCCATTGCAGCCTTCGGTGCATTACGCGCCATATACATCTGCGTGGCCTCAAGGATTTCTTCCTTCAAACCTTTGATAATTTCTGTGGTAGAACTTGTTTCTGCGTAGCCAGCCATTTTCTTAGCAGCCACCATATCACCACCGGCCTCCTCAAAAAGCACATCAAGAAACTTCTGTTGCCGTTCTGTTAGCTGTCTAGCCATTTCCACTCTTCCTCATTGTACGGCCACATCAGAACTCACCATTGTGCATTGCGTTAGCAAGTTTTACACTACGTGATTTTACCTGATTTGCCCACCTGCTGTCAAGCATTTCTTTTGCCGCGATGTCAAATTTTTTCTCGTGGACAGCATTCCACATCTTCTTAAACTTACAAAGACGCGGAACACCCATATTGAAAGCCATGTCCACAAGTACAAGCTGACGTACAGCGTCCAAATCCTCTACGCAAGGATGCGCACGGAGGAGTTCTTCCTCGACAATCTGTACGTCATTCTCTGCTAAAACCATAGCATCTGCTTCTGTAATACCATATTCATAAACATGGTCGATGGTTGGAATATCCAGTTCATCCAACTCTTCTTTAGAAATGCCACGGTCTTTTAGGTTTCTACCAATACCAATAGTGTCGATGCCAAGAGTATCCTGATACACCTGAAGGCGCAAGCCTTCGTGCTTCACCAGTTCTTCTAGTAAGTGCGCTTTACGATATTTCATTTCTTAGCCTCGTGTCCCATCCAAATTGCAAATGCGCCGGTCATAGCACCCATGACCACCGAAACAAATCCAGCTTGTACTGCTGATGGGTTTTCCAGATACATAAACCATTCAGCGCATCTCCATGCCATTATGCTGAACATTATCGTCATCAGACGTGGAAGAATCTTCCATTCCAAAATTTTTTCTGCGGCCACGTCTACTTCTTTCCAAAGAACTTAGTAGCACTACGAACCCCAAATGAGGCAGCAACGATAACCCCCAGAGAATACTGATACCACTGCGGCATAGCTTGGAGTTGCGCAAAACCATTAGATACTACCTCTTCCATTCCGGGGATAAACGCTAGGATGAGTGGGATGCTAAACAGAATAGTCAGCCATTCATCCTTCCACGAAGACTGACTACCCTTAGCCATCTCCAAGTCCCAATCAATTTCACCCGTAGCTTTCTTCTCCATGATAACTGCTTCAGCACGTGCTTTAGCAACCTTGGCTCCGGTTTCTGCTTTCTTTGTTTCAACTTTGCCTTCTAGCCATGTGCCAGCTAGACTAGCTATCGGCCCTATCAGTGCGGTCAACATTTTTCAGTTCCCATAATTTCTTTTTAATCAAATACACACGATACTCAATGTCTGGCTCTATATCAGCTAGACGAGCATCTCGTGGGTCATTACCCGCCTCTGCGAAATCTTGCAGTCTTTTTTGCAATGCTTTTAGGCTGGCGTACAAATTGTTTCCCCTTGCGTGTGCCTTCTCTCTTAGCCCTAGTTGTAGCAGCATATTCGGCAGGTGTCAAGGATTTTATTGCTTTTTCCGGCAAATACCTTTCACCTGTCTTTGCGCTAGGCTTGCCAGATTTGGTGCGCCACTTCTGCTTTGTCCAATCCTTGAGGCTTTTCTGAGACTTTGCTAATGCCATTATAGTCGTCCTTGTGCGTGTAGTATCAGCAGTATAATACAAGCAAGAATAGTTAGACCTACGATAAGTAAGAAGGTAATAATAGATACTTCAATTATTTGCTTACGTTTGCGTCTAGCGTTTTCTTCAGCTTCTTTTCTGGCTACACGGGCCTTTGCCTGAAATCTCTGCCAATCATGCCATAGACCGGGGCGACCTGTGTATATCATAATTTGCTTTAGCTGCTCTTCCTGTTCACGTATCTGCTCAAGAGCCATAAACTCTTCTAGGTCAGAACCACCACCCTTTTTGAGTGACTTGCGTTCTAGGTCTTGCTTCGCCCCAACAAACTTGGCAATAGCACTACCTGCAGCGGCAATATCCTTACCGTTAGATACGGCTTGTTTGATAACTTGAAAAGCCGCATTTGCAGCCGCTAGTTCTGCCAGCATCAGTACACCTTCGTATCTTTATTCACCAGTTTGGGTAAGCAATAAGCAGTTATCTTTTTTCCCTGCTTATGTAATTTCTGTGCATACCACACACATTCGTTCAAGTCACGAAAGTACATGTCTTTGCTGATTAGTCTCTCGTTTTCCCCGAAGCCAACGTAGACAAACAGGAGAAAAACGTGAATCATGGTTACTTGTAACCGCCCCCTGCTTTCTTATAGGCAGACGCAAGCATCTGCGCTTTACGCGCCGACCACTGTCCGGGTGCGCCGCCTTTGCCACCAGCCTTGATACGCTGGAACTGTCTTTTCCTCATTGCTGGCTTAGTGTAGTTGCCAGCTTCATTAACTCTTGATTTGCTCTTAGTCGCACCGCCTTTCGCAAGGCCAATCTTTCTAACCGGTTTCTTTTGCGTTCTAGCCGGTGAGGCTTTCTTTTTGGCGGGGGCTTTTTTAGAGACACGTACCATCTCCTATCTCCTATGTATGAGCCGGGTCAAAAAACTCTTCTGCTGCCACGACAACAGTAAGAGTATCTGCAGTTCCAGCGGCTACGATAATCTTATCTTCCGCATGAATGTACAAAGGTTTGTCCACAGTGAACACGGACTCTGAGCCTTTGCCTGTGACTGCATGAGATGTAAAAAGTGTATACGTCGTATTAGCAGCTTTCTCGTAATACTTAATCGTGTAGTTACGATTACTGGAGTCGCTGTTCGTAATCAGCAGATGTTCTACATGTGACGAAAAATTCTTCGGCACAATGTATACATCAGTGTCATTGGTATTAGCCAATGCCGTTGCATGTGTTACAAACTTTGAGCCAGTGCTAAGTACGGGCATTACTTGTTACCCCAATCTAGTACGTCACGGTGCCGTTTCCAGAACCAGTTGCCCACAGCGGTAAAGGGCTTGCCCATATAGAGCAAACCCCAACCAATGTATTTGATTACAGCTTTCTTTTCTTTGCTGAAATCAATTATCATTTTTTACCACGCTTCTTTGCAGCCATGCCGCCACGCATCATCTTCTTCTTTGCTACGGCACCGCCGCGCATCATTTTCTTTTTAGCCGCTGTCTTCATCATGCCGCCGCCCCGCATCTTTTTCTTCATTACCATTTCGTAATCTCCGTCTGTCAAGCACCAAGGCTTCATAGGTATCTTCTGGGAAGTTCATGTAGTAATCAGACTTCTCCAGACTCAATGCCGCATCATCAAGAAGCGACAGCTTCTGCACGAACACCATGCAGTATTCCAAGTCAGGGTCACTGACCCCCTCTTGCAACAAGAAATCCAGACCAGCCTCATCTGCGCCGTAGTCTGGATGAAACTGCATCAGGTGCATATCAATGCCAGCCACTGACAGCAGTTCGTTCATTCCATCGACAAACCCATCTAGGTAGTGCATGTCGATTACGTTTTCTTCTGCCCACACTACAATGTCGTAGTCGTGATTGTCGAACACCTTTACTGCACGTATCAAACCCTCAATACCGGTGTTGATACTGAACGTGACCTTATTATCCAGCCACGCCTGTTTTGCGTAGGGGCAGGGCGGGAGTCCGTTCAACTTTGCATTCGGTACTTCAAGAAAGTTGTGAGACCAGTTGCGGATGTCCCGCTCTACTCTGTGCATTACTTTTTCTTTAAGATTTTAGCCACTACGTCTGGGCGTTCTTTCTGTAATGCACGAAGGCCGGGGTTTAGATTGTCAGTCACCGAACCACCATCAGAAAGATACATGTGTTCTTTCTTATTTGCCATACCGCCACGCATCATCTTCATTGGCCCCTTCTTACCTTTAGGCATTTCAGCCATCCCCACGGAGATAGCAATCACAGGAACCTTCTTATTCTTCTTAGCCATCTTGCTCACCACTTTACCTTATGAGACCAATATTTCGCCGACAGCTTTGTAGTCGGCTTACCTTGTGCATCATGCCTTGCATAATACGACTTCTTACGTGCCTTGTCTTTCTTTGACTGCGGATTCTTGCCAGCACCTTTGACACCCTGTTGACCAAAGCGAATGAACTTGTACTTGCCCCCCTCCGATGCCATCACACAGTGAGACTTCGTTGGATGCTTAGGTGTCCTCTTCGGCTTGTTCACACCGGAGAGTCCCTCTTCCTTCATCTTATTCTTGACACGCTCTGGGAGACTCATGTCGCTGTTCCCTTATCGCTCTCACACTTATAGCTGTACTGCATAGGCACGGGCAGGGTCAACTGCAGGGCAGTAACCATCTGATGCACACGCATCTTGCATTCAGCTTCTGTCTTATAAGGGCCACGCTCGTCGGTAGCCTCAATGCACGTGCTGGCATCTGTACTGCCAATAGCACATGCTAATACCATTGCTGTAAACATCATTGCTCATTCCCTTCTGACCACCCTTCTGCCCTCATAGCATCTTCTACGTGTTTCAAAGAGAATGACCGACCATAGTGTGCTTCTACGGCCTGACGCACATAGAACACATCACTGTGGGGGATATGAAGTTTGTCAAGTGAGTTAGTACGGATAGCATCATAGAATGCTTCTAGTACATTGTCTGTGTATAGTTTTACTGATTTCTTTGCCATTGTCAAGCTAAAAGTTACAAGGGTATCACTTTAAGTGATAGTCCGCATCACTTAAGTGTACAATTAAGTGTATTTATAGATTTAGTAAATAACACTTAGGTGATCACTTATAGTGTAAGTCCGTTTAGTTTATATAATTATACCAGAATCCACCTACCGTGTCAATACCTAAAATGCAAGTCCGCCCAAATTAATGTATGATTGCCTAAAAAATAGGCAGATTGCACACTACTTGTGCATATGCAATTGTCAGTTGTCGTAGTGGTTAACACTCAATTTTCCTGATCTGTGTGCTTGTCCATACATATATACACCCTACGTGGGGGTGGCCCCTGCCTACACCTTTGAATTATCGCGAAAATGCGCGGCGTGGCGCGGGATTCGCCGCAATGTGACAGCCAATGTGCCATTTATCCTTTGTTATCAATGGGTTGAGGCAGATATTATGGCAAGGTCTATTGATTGACTATCATTTGACGATCTATTGATTGGTGAAAAAGGTAACGATTACAGAAACATGACCGGATATGCAGTGGCGGTGCATATACCCCACCTTATTATATACACGATGGTGTTCTCGTTCTGTTCTCATATGCCATGCCAACACCAGAACGAAACAGCACCGAACTAGGAACGAAACAGGAACGGATTTATCACTCTGAAAAAACACCAATGAAAACAACAGTTTGACTATGGGGGTTGACGGCATGATCACCGATTGCTAGCTTTCAATTGTCGCCGGGACGACGCGCTGCCAACAGGCAGACAACCCCCGGCTTGACAGCCCCGGCGCAAGTCGCTAGGGTGTGAATGGTCAGCGGGACGACGCGCTTCTTCGTGAAGACAACCCCCGCGAAACACCGGGCTTGACAGGCCCGACGCGATGCCCTAGCGTAAAGGGGCGGTTGACGAGGCAACCTAAAAACCTGCGGGTCGACGGACCTTTCATAAACGGAACCTGCCAGCGGTCAATCCCGCAGACGGCAGATACGAACGGCTCTATGCTAGAGAACCGTCTCGACACCACCAGTGCGACCTAGTGTACCATTGGCAGGGGCGAGGTAGGTCTAGCGGGTGAGGTGGCACCGGGCGGAAAGAAACGTAAATGATGGGACCGCGCCTGACGGGTTCATCATTCCGAACCAATAAAAGGGTAGGTCCAACAATAGACAGGCCGCACATTTGAAAACGTGCAATCTGCTAATCCACTAGGGGATTGACTAATTGTCGCTGTATAGCTAAGTAAAATGTGAATGTCGAAACATACCGGCGACTGTTCGCTAGTCGCATGGCCGACGCTCTTCTGCGTGAAGACAAAACCATGAGGCAGTCAAGAATGGTCGCCGGTACACTTGACAGGTGTAATTAGGGGATGTAATGTACATCCATCCTGAAACAACAGATAACGAGGTGACAAAATGTCTGTTAAAAAAATCCTGACTACCAACGTGAAAAACTTCGATCCTGCTTACAACGGTGAGCATGTCTTTTTCCAACGCTCCGACAGCCAAGGCAAGAATGGCCTGACGCGCTACGGCAAGCCGCAAGGCTCAATGGCACGTCATCAGTCCTTCCTCATGCTGGGACGCAATGAAAAGGGTCAGTTTGTAAGCCCCAAAGCAATGCGGGGTTGACACGTTGGGGGCAATGTCTTACAAAGGTGAGGCATTGCATCCCCTAATTATCACCACTAAAACGAGGTAACTATCATGGCAGCATATGTTGTAACGACACAAGTTCTGGAAAACTACGGCTCTCACGATGAGGATGGCAAGTTTGCCAGCGGCAATGCTTACTGGAAATTCAAAGGTGGCACCGACTATATCGTGACAGGGGTTGACAGACCTGCGGATGCTATAGCATTCATCATGGCAGTATTCAGTTCCGACTGCCTGTCATTCAAAGAGTTCCCGACGGATGTCCAGCGGGTCAATGAATGGAAACTGCCGGATGACGAGGACTATCGTCAGCACATACTTGACATGGCAATCCGTGTCGATGTACAAGAGTTCTTCGATGGCATTGCGGAGCAAAAGGTGTACGCTCTCGCTGCCGCCGCCAAAGGCAAAAAACTAGCCACCAATAACTACGCATAAGTGAGGTGCCACTATGTCTGAGATACTAGCCTGTATGATTAGCGCATTGACTATGACAGCCTTCTGGCTTATCGTGGGTGTCGCTGCACTATTCGTCAAAGGTGATGGCAATTGGTTGACAAATGCATCTCTTGTGCTATCATCTATATCAATGGTAGGCTTTGTTCTATCCTTCGCATTCTACAAGTAGAGGTGACGCTATGCTTTATGATCTCTCTCAAGTTCCGGCTGACGTGGTTGCACAAATCTATGCCAGCGAAAAATTCACCAAATGGTTCAGCGAGTTCCCGACAAAGCTGCTGAACATTGACAACCCGAAGACTGTCAAGGGTGAGAAGTATGGTATACGCACGGCAGTGTTGTATCTCTCCCCCGCATCATCTAGCGGTGTCAATCTCTGTGCCATGGCCGGTGTCGCCAAGTGTATCGACGCTTGCCTCAACACGGCGGGACGTGGTGCCATGTCATCTGTCCAGATGTCACGCCTACGCAAGACACTGTTCATGCTGCAGCATTGGGATGACTTCAAGGCCATGCTCTTGTCTGAGGTATTGACACACGCCAAGTATTGCGCCAAACACAATCTGCGCTGCGCTGTCCGTCTCAATGGTACGACAGACATTCGCTGGGAAAACAAGCTGTGGGATGACATGGTGTCTTTCCATCGTGATCACGGTGTGCAATGGTACGACTACACCAAGATTGCCAATCGCATGGTGCCTGACCTGTCAATCTACGACTTGACATTCAGCTACAGCGGTGTCAAAGAATACCAGCGGTTCGCACAGACTGCTATTGACATGGGCATGAGGCTTGCTGTAGTGTTCCGCTATCGCACACAAATACCCAAGTCTTTCATGGGTATGACTGTTGTCGATGGCGACGACAGCGACCTGCGCTTCACTGAGCCGCAAGGTGTAGTGTCCGCGTTGTATGCCAAAGGCAAAGCGGTACACGATACCAGCGGGTTCGTAATTGGATAGGGGATTAGATATGACAGATGATTACAATCAGATTGTCTTGACCACAAAGGACGGTAGGTGGGTATCCATCGTGCAAGGTGGCGGTGTCATGGGTAGACGGAAAGCTGCGTGTGAAGTATGGATTGAAGGTGAACCCGACCCAGAAGGATACATGACAGTCGAGAAACTGGCAGAGTATCTATCAGAGAAATGTAAGTAATTCGTGAAGTACCTATGCGAAGCGATAGGCGTTGTAAGACATGCCATAACATAGGTGTAGGCCCATACTGTTACAGGGGTGCGACGGTATAGGTTGAAGAAAAAGCACCCCACCTTATTTGTTATTGAATTTATAGGGGTGAAGTGTTACGGTAGCACGGCTGGTTCCAACCCAGCAAGACAGGGTTCAATTCCTTGCACCTCTGCCAATACACTACACGCAGATGCAAGCTGTCAGTGTCAGCGGTAGTGCATAGTCGAGCGAGTATAAACGCGGTCAAGCCTGTAACGACTATAAAATTAAGACGCAGGTAGGTAATGGTCAGTCCGCCTTCACGAGAAAACTGACAACCTTCGCTGGCCAGTCGGGGGATCAACACTGGCTTTGCGACCGGCTAGTAAGTCTGAAGAAGAACGAACGTCCGTCGAAGTGGGGCGGGTGGTTGTTGCTGAGAGAGAGAGAGCGACTTCCCCGCCCCGCGCTTATCGTTTCTAGTATGGAGAGACTTGACAATGAGTGACCGCATCAGTAGAGTAAATCCTGTGGCGAAGGCGATGATGCAAAGCCGTCGCCGCGCACAAGTAGTTCCAAACAAAAAGAAGTACAACAGAAAGCGAGACAAACATGCGGGTGAAGACAGACAAGTTCCGCACAAAGCGGACAAACAAACGACGGATGACTGAGGCACAAGTGCGAGCGCACTATGGCAAAGCGTAAGAAGTATACACTGCTTGACAAATGGTTTGATGACGAGCCAGATGAACAGGCAGTGGCACATCATATGAACAGGAGGTATCCATGAGGATATGGAAACTTGTAATGGATTGGCGGTACAACCCGCTGTCCAACATCCCCGACATGAACACACGGCACATGGTAATGCAGGTGCTGGCGTGGATGTGGTGTATCATCTTTAGCATGTGGGTGGGCAGTGTCGTTGCCTTTGGTATCAGTGCTATCGCCCATGCCCTGCTGATTGCTGGCATCTTCATCACGGCAGGTGTGTTTGAAACAGCCAAGCGTAGACCGCAGTATTTCGGTGGGCTTGGCAGAGGCAATGGAGGTGAGCATGAGTAAGCTATGGGACAAAGCGGTGGACTACTACCTCACGCATGACGACATTGAGACGTTCCTGCTTGTGTGTATATGGGCTTTCTTAGGCTGGATGATGTTCCATGCCTTCAACGGAGTAATGGAAAGGATATACTGCTGATGAATAGGTTTATCATTGACAGAGAACCGGAGGCTATCGCACAACAACTATGTGACCAGCACATCATCAAGATGGTGTTGGAAGAAGCACAGATGTTGAACACTGCCGTGCGTCTACATGCGCCTGAGTTTGCAGAGGAAGCTGGCTTGTATAAGATAGCGTACAAAAACCACCCATGTACACAGTGGGCAAGAGAGACACGCATCAACTACAGGTTTGCTGTGCGTCTGATGAAGGCCATGAATGACGAGTACATGTGGCGCTACCCCAAGCGTAGCGATGGCACTGTTAACACAGGACATGCGTCAATGCGACACTTCGATGCGCTGGTTGAGGCAGAGAGGTACATACCAGATCAGACAAACTTTATGACCCCACACCCACAATGTTTCAGTGGGTGGGATGAGTGCAAGACAGATGAGAACTGGCCTGTTCGTGCGTACCGTGCATTTTATGCGCTTGACAAGATGAGTTTTGCCAAGTATGAAAAGGGACGCTCAATGCCAGAGTGGATGAACCCCATGCCTGATTGGCTAGAAAGGATACGAGATGAAGACGATTGAAGTTGAGATCACACACCGTGACCCCGACATCCTGAACCAGAAGGTTGCGGACTACTATCGTGGGTATCACCCAATGGGATATGATACCCGCATTAAAGGCCCAGCCTACTACGACAATGAACGTAAGGTATGGGTGTGTAAACTTACCCGCCTTGAAAGCTGTGACTAGGAGGACGACAATGAACATTGCACATGACGACAGACTAGCTTTACTGAAGGCACACAATGACCTGAAGACTATTATACAGACTATCTGGGATTGTCAGGACATCTGGATGTCTGATGTGGGCAAGTTGGAGAGCCTATACTGTGACTTGCACCGCATCTTGAAGTTCGTACCCAAAGAGGATGAGGACGGAAATCGTATGCATTATGCAGATTGGGTGCTGGCAGAGGATGATGACGCTTGACATTGCGCCAGTAACCTGATATAACATGACATCACTTAACGGACAAAGGAGATATACATGCCGTTAGATTTTGCAAACACATCCATCGTGGATGTACCAGAACACCTTGATTTCCCTGTGAAATATGAGGATACCAAGATGGAAGGACAGAAGTATGTCATCAATGGCAACACCGATGAATACATTGGCATTGTCGGTAGTGGTTTCAAATGTGAGAACCACGGTGACTTCTTCCGCCGGGTGACTGACACTATCGTAGAGCATATGGAACCTCACGAAACTGAGGACGCCGAAGTGTCTTGGAAGTCTGCTTACAACAATGGCATGGGCGTCATGGACATCCGACTGCCGAATGTGTCTGCCAAGATTACTACGTCACGACACCAGACTGAAGTGCAGCAGCGCATCATTGCTCTGCATGGTGTGAATGGCACGTGTTCTAACGTGGCTATCTTTGGGGCGATTGATTTCTTCTGCCTCAATGGCATGATCTCAGGAGACCATGACAAGGTGAAGCGCAAGAACACCAGTGGCTTCGACATGGATGCCTTCATTCGTAGGCTTGGCAAATCAAAGGACAACTTCTACGCTAGAGCAGAACAGATGCAGCGGTGGGCTGAGAGTTCACTCGTGCACTGTAGATGTCAAGGCTCTGCTTGAAAGCATTATGAAGAACGACAAGCAAGCTGAGAAGATGTTCGCTCTGTATCGTGAAGAGGTAACGACACGTGGTCAGAACCTGTGGTCGCTGTACTCTGCCTTCACTAACTATGCAACCTACGCCGACGAGCGTAATGGTTTCAAGCTGCGGGAGACAGGCAACGATACGCAAGCTAAGACTATGCTTGAACGTGAGTACGATGCGGCACGTTGGGTGAATACACCACAGTTCCGCTCACTTGTAGCCTAAACAAAAGGAGGTGCGCTATGCAATCAATAGATCAAGCAACAGGCATGATGATTGGACTCGCTGTGGGCGATGCGCTTGGCGCACCTCTTGAGTTCCAAGATGCTAGAGAACCAGAAAATTACATAACTAAATACCACACAGGTGGCTTTCACGACGTAGACAAAGGCGAGTGGACTGACGATACAGCCATGACACTTGCCATGTGTAANGCAATGCTTGACAAGAAAGNNTTTGATCCNAACGCTATCATGGANAACTTCGTNTCATGGTACATGGAAGGTGAGTTCATTCCACGTGGCAAGTGCTTTGACATTGGCACGACGACCATACGTGCATTGGAACGCTATATCAAAGACCCGACTGATCCATACAAAGGTGATGCTAATCCTGACGCCGCTGGCAATGGTGCATTGATGCGTACTGCCGCTGTTGTATTGATGGCGATGGATAGAGAAGAACTTATTCAACTTGCTACACAACAGACACTGCTCACTCATGCGGCACCAATGTGTGTACAATATGGCACAATGTTGGCAGAGGAGTTGTATTATGGTGGGCCTCTTGACAAATACGAAAGCTATCGGCATAATGTAGACATACCTCGTGAAGAGGTCATGTCAGGCGGGTATGTTGTCGAGACATACACTGCCGCCATGTGGGCGTTCCAAACTACTGACAACTTTGAGGACTGTGTTGTAGCCGCAGTCAATCGTGGTCACGACAGTGACACTGTGGGTGCTGTGGCTGGCATGATTGCTGGCGCACACTATGGTTACTGTTCTATACCAGTGAAGTTCAAGAAGGATTTGATGTGGCATGATGAGTTGGTTGATACAGTCTATGAACTCTGGGCCATGAGGAGAAAGTAGAATGATATCTGTACAAACACTTGCGGAGGAGTATTACTCTTCCCATGATTTCAAGAACTTACGACAGGAAACTAAGACACAGTATCAATACTTTCAACGTGTCATGTTTGACACTGAGGTAGACAATCAGCGTCTTGGTTCTCTTGCACTNGCTGANATCAGCACCAAGCAAGCCAAGCTGGCTTACGATATGTGGTGTGATCGTGGCATTCCATTTGCCAATCACGTGATGGCNGCTACNCGCNTNCTGTATAACTANGCAGTACGCATGGAGCATTGCAATCTAAACCCATTCTCTATCGTCCGNAGACGNAGCACACAGCCGCGNAAGACTGTCTGGGGTAGGTCGGATATCACCAAGCTGCTTGACGCCGCCTACAGCGATTTTAGCACACGTAACATTGGTCTGATCGCACACATGGCGTACGCTTGGTGCCAGCGTGTCGGTGACATGCGTGTCCTGACATGGGATGCTATACAATTTGATAAGGCACGTGTACATATTGAGCAGTCGAAGCGTAGAGCGGAAGTGTTCTTGCCTATAGACGACGACTTGCTTGAGATGTTGCAGCAACAGCACGAAGACTTTGGCTTTCAGCAGTGGGTAGCACCACGTCCGCAGCCAGTTGGCGGTGAGTACATACCATACAGTGAGTACAAGCTGCCGCTACATGCACGTAAACTGATGGATCAGGCCGGACTGTCAAGAGAACTGCGACTATCTGACCTGCGGCGTACTGGCACAACCGAAATGGTGGAAGCAGGTGTGAGTATTGGACAGATCATGTCGGTTACAGGACATGCTAACCCACAATCAGTCAAGCCTTACATGAAAAATACGTACGAGAGTGCGAACACGGCCTTGACAGCACGTAAAATACATGGTAAAAGCACCTAACTGCCGCACAGGAGAGAGTTATATGGATAATATATATAACATTGTAAGTGATATGAATGTACCAGTTGGTAATACAGTGAGGACTAAGTGTCCTAGCTGTGGTCAACGTACATTCACAGTGACCAACAATATGGGATCACTTGTATGGAATTGTTTTCGTATGTCCTGTGATCTCAAAGGTGGTACACGTGTGCGTATGTCAGCGGATGACATTCGTGTGCAGCTATCTGATGCGGAACGCTTTGCAGAGGATAGCTTCGATGTGCCTGAGTATCTCGTGCCATACAACTATGACGTGGCTGAGTGGGCCAGTGAATTGTATGGGCTTGACGCAGAGGAGTTAGGTCTGCTATACGATGTGCGTGAACACCGCGCTGTGTTTCCTATCAAGCATGGCGGAAAAATCGTAGATGCCACAGGCCGTGCGCTAGGTAAGCGTTTGCCAAAGTGGCGTCGATATGGAAAGAGTGGCTTGCCATACACGTTTGGTTGTGGTAATGTCGCAGTAGTTGTTGAGGACTGCGTGAGTGCCGCCGTGGTTGGTGGTGGTAACTTTGTCGGGGTTGCTGTGCTTGGGACATCTCTGTCTGATTCGCACAAAAAGTATCTCGCGCAGTTCTCAACAGCCATCATTGCACTGGACCCCGATGCAGTGCGTAAGACTTTGATGATGGCAAAAGAACTGAGAGGACACGTGGACAATGTGCGTGTCTTGTACTTGACAGATGATCTGAAGTATCGTAATCCAACTGACATGAACAACCTAGCCGACATAGGAGAAATATAATGGAAGTATCAATGCTACGCAGCCTGATGGACAAAGGCTTCTACGATGACCATCGTGGTTCCAAGTGTCCTGATCGACTGTTCAACTCTGACAATCGCAAGATCAAACAGGTGATTGACAAAGCTATGGACCACTACAATCGTAGTGTCACACCTGACGAGGTACAAGCCTTGTTCCTGTCAGATAACCCAACGATGACCACTGCGCAGAAGTCAGGCTTTGATGGTCTGTTCGCGCAACTCAAGCGTGAAGAGCCAATGGGCAAGGACATTGCACAAGAGGTTCTGTCCAAGCTGTTTCAGAAAGTAGTGGGCGAGGACATCGCCAACATTGGCTTCGACATGGTGAGTGGTACAGGTGGTACGATGGAGACGCTGCGCAATCTGCTTGAGCGGTATGGCGACGACTTCACTCCCAACCTGAACATCGAATGGGATGACATCACTATTGAAACACTTCTGGCGAAAGCTGATCTGGAAGCGCGTTGGTCTTTCAACATTCCTAGCGTGGCGCGTAAAGTAGAAGGCGTCAGTGCTGGACAGCTTATCGAAGTGGGTGCGCGTCCCAACACTGGCAAGACATCGTTCCATGCCAGCTTGATCGCTGCACCAAATGGGTTTGCACATCAAGGTGCCAAGTGTATCGTGTTGTGTAATGAAGAGCCTACCCACCGGGTTGGCGCACGATATCTCACTGCTGCAGCAGGTATGTCAGCACGTGAGGTCAAAGAGAATATGGCAAAAGCCAAGTCACTCTATCAGCCTGTGATGAATAACATCAAGATCAAAGAAGCATCTGGGCGTGATATGAATTGGGTTGAGTCTGTTGCCAAGACATACCGGCCTGACGTTCTTGTGCTTGACATGGGTGACAAGTTCAAGGCAGAAGGTGGCTTTGCCCGACAGGACGAAGCACTGAAAGCCTGTGCCATCCATGCACGACAGATCGCGAAGGCATATGATTGCGCTGTGTTCTACATGTCACAGCTTTCTGCAGAAGCAGAAGGCAGGTCACAACTGAACCAGAGCATGATGGAAGGATCGCGTACAGGTAAAGCTGCAGAGGCAGACCTGATGATCCTGATTGGAAAGTCTCCGACTGTCGAAGGACAGGAAGAGGATAGCCCACTGAGGCATATGAACATTGTCAAGAACAAGCTGAATGGTTGGCATGGTATGGTCAACTGTGAACTTGACTACTTGACAGCAAGATACGAGGGGTGATATAAGATGCTTGGATTGATCGCAACTTTCGCTTTCGCTATGTTCGCACAAGATAACGCTGAGTTTATCAAAGACGTGGAGCAGAAGCGCAGTGAAGGCTACCAGTGGGAGTTCATTGGTAAGCACGACGCTGATCCTGACATTCCGCACATTGCGGCGAATGGCAAAGTATACTTCAGTATGATGAGGAAATAAATATGAAACTGACACTTGATGTAGAGAATACAGTCACACATCGTGACGGCAAGATGCACCTTGATCCATTTGAGGCTGGCAACAGTCTGACTATGGTGGGTGTACTGACTGACCAAGGAGACGAGAGATTGTTTCCATTTGATCACGAAGACCATGAAAGCCAGCACGACTACAGTGAGCGTGTCCAGTGGTTTCTGGATGAAGCTACTGTACTGATCTGTCACAACGCAGCGCATGACTTGCTGTGGCTGTGGGAGAGTGGGTTCAAGTATGATGGGCCTGTGTTCGATACGATGCTTGCTGAGTACGTCCTGCAACGTGGCATCAAGGAACCTCTTTCACTAGAGGCGTGTGCTGAACGCTATGATCTTGACACTAAGAAGCAAGACACGTTGAAGGAATACTTCAAGCGAGGCTACAGCACACGCACCATTCCTCTGGACGAACTGTCAGAGTATCTGTCTGCCGACCTACATGCTACACAGCAACTGGCAGACAAGTTGATGTATCGTCTGAATACACCGAAGGACAGTGGCCTCATGGGTACTGTTGACTTAACCAATCAGGTTGCAGTATGCCTTGCTCGTATCTACCAGCGCGGCTTCACTGTAGATCAAACTGCTTTGGAGGATGTGCGTACAGAGTTTGAACAAGAACGTGATCAGCTTACTGCTGACTTGCAAACGCATGTCCGCAAGCTAATGGGCGACACGCCTATCAACCTTAACAGCCCAGAGCAATTGTCTTGGGTGATCTATAGCCGCAAGGTAAACGACAAAGCCTATTGGGGTGCTGCCATTGATCCATACATGGATGAATCTGACTTCCGCAGTCTGGTCAATGCACACACTACTAAGTTGTCTAAGACTAGAGCAATGCAGTGTAAGCCTTGTAATGGCACAGGCTACATACGAAAGGTAAAGAAGAATGGAGAGCCGTTTGCGAAACCTAATCGCTGCACTGATTGTGGTGCTGCTGGTTATACTCTATCACCATCCAACGCTGTCGCTGGGCTAAAGTTCAAACCACCCGGCCCGAAGTGGGCGAGTGCCAATGGCTTCAGCACCAGCAAGCAAAACCTTGAGGTATTGGAGAAAGCAGCACGTGTCAAAGGAATGACAGATGCTGTAGACTTCTTGTCAAAAGTTCGACGCCTGTCCGCAGTGGATACTTACCTGTCTTCGTTTGTCGAAGGCATCAAGATGTTCACTAAGAAGGATGGCAAGCTGCATGTGCGTCTGCTACAGCACCGCACTGCAACTGGTCGCCTGTCAGGTGCAGAACCTAACATGCAGAACATGCCACGTGGCGGCACCTTTCCTGTAAAGAAGGTGTTCGTATCCCGGTGGGAAGGTGGCAAGATTATGGAAGCTGACTTCGCACAGCTAGAGTTTCGTGCAGCAGCATTCCTGTCACAAGATGGAGTTGCTATTGATGAAGTATCTACTGGCTTTGATGTACACAGTTACACCGCTCAAGTTATTACCGATGCTGGTCAACCTACGGATCGCCAGACTGCGAAGGCTCACACGTTTGCACCGCTTTATGGCGCAACAGGCTTTGGGAGAACGCCAGCGGAAGCGAAGTATTACACACACTTCACAGAAAAATACCAAGGTATCGGGCTATGGCATTCCCGATTGGCTAAAGAAGCTATAAACACTGGGTACATTACTACCCCATCTGGTCGGCAGTTTGCCTTTCCTGATGTAGTCCGCAAAGCAAGTGGGCGTGTGTCTCATTTTACGCAAATCAAAAACTATCCTGTGCAGTCTTTTGCAACGGCAGATATCGTACCGATTGCTCTGCTGCACATCGAAAAGCTGCTTGACAGTATGCAGTCCTGTGTGGTAAATACTGTTCACGATAGCATCGTAGTTGACGTTCATCCTGATGAAGAGCAGAGAGTTATCGAAGTAATTCAGGAGACTAACCGGGTGCTGCCTGACTTGATCGCTATACGTTGGGGGTTAGCGTTCAATGTTCCACTAGAACTTGAGGCAAAAATTGGTCCCAACTGGCTTGACACAAAAGATGTGTCGTGATATAACTATGCATTCTAACTCAAAAGAGGAGTATAAAACACATGAATGAGATCACTACAATTGATACCAACAACTACGCCGCTATGGCAAAGGCTATGGGTATCGCCAATGAAGGTACGAGCGGCAGCAGGAAGTCCAGTACACTTGCTCGTCTTCGTATCCATCACACCCCAATCATGGGACTTGCTGAAGTCAACGGCAAGAAGGTAAACGTAGAGGTCGTTGAAGGTGGACACTATAAGCTGGAGATTCCAGATGGTCCCACCTACTACGCTTCTTCTGTACGTATCCGGCCATACATGCAACGCTTCATGTACAAGCGTTTCGTAAAAGGATCGGGTGCAGCACCCAACCGCTACGTCAAGACTGTCATGGCGGACGACTTGAACATTGACCTCAAAGATAACGAAGGCAAGTTTAACTGCGGCAAACCCGCTGGTTATATCAAGGACTTCAAGTCACTGCCTGAGAAGACGCAGGAACTGATCAAGCAGATCAAGCGAGTGCGTGTGATCTTTGGAACAGTTGAACTGGTCAATCCTACAGATGACCAAGGCAACTCTGTTGAACTGGATGCTACTCCATTCATCTGGGAGGTGGACAATCGTGATGCATTCAAAGGCTGGGGTGACGTGTTCACTACCTTTGCAAAGCAAAAGCGTCTGCCCATTCAGCACGTAGTCGAAGCGGCTACTGAAGAGCGTAAGCTGCCAAATGGCAACAGCTTCTTCCTGCCTGTCACCACCGTCAACCTGACAAACATCGTGGAGATTGAGCAGTCTGACCAAGACTTGTTCACTGACTTCATGGCGTGGGTGCAGAACTACAACGAGTACATCATCAATACGTACGCAGAGAAATCTACGTCACACAATGATGAAGACGATGTAGCCATCACCGATGGTCTGGCTGACATGATTGACATTGACGAAGAAGAGGTAGCATAATGAAACATCCTGCCGAACTGGCAGTGCATCAGTACATGGAGAATGCCGCTAATGGTAAGTCCACCATGTCGTCTGATACAATCCAACAGATTGGCGCAGATGTAATGAGTGCTGTTGCACGTCAGTTTGGCGGGGGGAACAAGCGAAGTGAGTTTGGTCTGCGTATGTCCAACGTGGGCAGACCTACTTGCCAACTCTGGTTTGACAAGAATGAGCCGGAGAAAGCGTTGCCTCTGCCAACAACATTCGTAATGAACATGATGCTTGGAGACATCGTTGAAGCTGTCTTCAAAGGACTTCTCAAAGAAGCAGGAGTAAAGTATGAAGACGATAAGAAAGTTACACTCGACCTTGAAGATGGTGCATCCGTCTCTGGCACCTACGATATTGTTATTGATGGTGCTGTTGATGATATTAAGTCAGCATCTAATTGGTCGTATAATAACAAGTTTGACTGCTTTGAAACTCTGAGCAATGGTGATCCTTTCGGCTACATAGCGCAGCTTGCTGGCTATGCGAAGGCGTCAGGTAAACGTGCTGGTGGATGGTGGGTAGTGAACAAAGCCAATGGTGAGTTCAAGTACGTACCAGCTACAGGTATTGATGTTGAGAAGGAAGTAAAAGGTATACAGCAAACTGCGGACGCTCTAAAAGAGAACAGGTTTGAGCGTTGCTTCGATGCTGTACCCGAAACATTCAGAGGCAAGGAAACAGGCAACATGGTCCTAGACCAGAACTGTGTCTTTTGCCGCTATCGTTTCGCCTGTTGGGATGGATTGGAGGAGCGTCCTTCTATTCCGTCACAGGCCAAGCAGCCCAAGACAGTTGGGTATGTGAGTGTGGCTGATGCCTAATCACAAACAATTTCGTGCAGCACGAAAGTATGGATACAGGAGTGGACTAGAACACAAACTGTCTCTCTACCTTGATGAACTGAAAGTGATCTATGATTACGAGAAGGTTAAGATTGAGTGGGAAGACCTAGCGTATCGCACCTACACTCCTGACTTCGTGCTGTACAATGGGATCATCATTGAGACCAAAGGCATGTTCACAGCAGCGGATAGAAGGAAACACCTTGCCATTAAGAAGCAACATCCGCAGCTTGACATTCGCTTTGTTTTCGAGAATAGTAGGAGAAAGCTACGAAAGGGTGCCAAGTCAACTTACGCAGAATGGTGTATCAAGTATGGATTCAAATACTATGACCGCATCATTCCTGAAGATTGGCTGAAAGAAAAAGGAAAGAACAAGCATCCCAAGTTTATCAAGTTCAATGGAACCAAAGTGAAAAGGAGGTAGGACATGGAATCAATTGATGAAGGCGACTTTGTAATCAGAGTGCGACCCACAGAAGTAGACGGCGAGTGGACAGGTGAAGTGGATATATCTATTATCTCTCAAGCGGACAACCCGCTTAACGACGAAGGCTATACGCAACTCATGCATTTCTGTAAGATGATGTGTGCTACTATTCCTCTCATGGAAATGGACGAGAGCCTACGCAACTTAGTCCACACGTACGTAATGGAAGTTGTTGACAAAGAGGATGAAGACATGGTAGAAGATGAGGAAGGTCTGATCTTCACGCAGGAAGAAGGCAATGTCATTCATCTAAGTTTCGGAAGCAAGACTAAAGGCAGTGCATAATGAGACACGAGGAGTACATGAAAATGAGAGCCAAAGAAGAAGACATGGTAAACAGTCCGCCTCACTACAACAAGGCTGGCATTGAGTGTATTGACGCCATTGCTGCTGCAACTGGTGAAGGCTACGAACATTATCTACAAGGTAACATTATGAAATACCTCTGGCGTTACCGCTACAAAAATGGTACAGAGGATTTGAAGAAGGCTCAGTGGTATCTCACTAAGCTGATTGAGGAAGTCGAAGGCGTGTACGATGAGAGTTAAAGTATATATCAATATCGACATTGACCCCGACGAGTATCCCATTCCTGCTGATGAGGACGTGGGCATTGAGATTGAGGATGGCATACGTGAATACTTTTATGATGTAGACGGTGCCGAAATCAAACATATTAAAACACTAACGGAGTGACGCATGAACAACTATCTACCAACAGACTATCAAAACTTCATAGCACTTTCGCGGTACGCCCGATGGAAGGAAGACGAACAACGTCGTGAGACTTGGATGGAAACAGTCGAACGATACTTTGATTACATGAGCAAGCACCTTGAGGAGAAGCATAACTACACTATGCCGGATGACCTGCGTGGTGAACTTGAGGTTGCTGTGCTTGACCAAGACATCATGCCTAGCATGAGAGCATTAATGACCGCCGGTCCCGCGCTTGACAGATGTCACGTCGGCGGATACAATTGCTCCTACGTACCAGTGGATAGTCCTCGCGCTTTTGACGAGACAATGTACATCCTCATGTGCGGCACTGGTGTAGGCTTCTCTGTCGAGCGTCACCACACAGAGAAGCTGCCTGTCGTCAACGAAGACATGCATGACACAGATACTGTCATCAAGGTTGGCGACTCACGTCCGGGCTGGGCTAAATCGCTGCGAGAACTTATCTCGCTCCTGTACGCAGGACAAGTACCACAATGGGACACGTCAGAGGTTCGTCCTGCTGGCGCACGTCTCAAGACTTTCGGTGGTCGTGCGAGTGGCCCAGCCCCACTGGAGGAACTGTTCCAGTTCACAGTGGAGATGTTCAAGAAGGCATCAGGTCGTAGGCTGTTTCCTATTGAATGCCATGATCTGATGTGCAAGATCGGTGAGGTGGTTGTTGTCGGCGGTGTACGCCGTAGCGCACTCATCAGCCTGTCCAATCTGAACGACGATCAGATGCGCCACGCTAAGTCAGGTCAGTGGTGGGAGAACGAGGGGCAACGTGCGCTGGCTAACAACAGCGTTGCTTACAAAGGTAAGCCAGAGATGGGTACATTCATGCGTGAGTGGGTGTCTCTGTATGAGAGCAAGTCTGGTGAGCGTGGTATCTTCAATCGTCAGGCAGCACAGAAGCAAGCGTCACTCAATGGACGCCGTGATGCAGAACAGGACTTTGGATGCAATCCATGTAGTGAAATCATCTTGCGTCCGTACCAGTTCTGCAATCTGTCTGAGGTTGTTGTGCGATCATCTGACACGCAGCAGACACTGACTGACAAAGTTCGTCTGGCTACCATCCTTGGTACATTCCAGTCTACCTTGACAGACTTCAAGTATCTGCGTAATGTGTGGAAGAAGAATACAGAAGAAGAACGACTGCTTGGTGTATCTCTGACAGGTATCATGGACAATGCCATGATGTCCGGTAAGTCAGCACACCTTGGCATGAACATTGGTGCTACGCTGAACGCACTCAAGGAACAGGCTATTGCTACCAATGCTGCTATGGCTCAACGTCTGGGTATTCCGCAGTCAGCAGCTATCACCTGTGTGAAGCCGTCCGGTACAGTCTCACAGCTTGTGGACAGTGCCTCTGGCATCCATGCTCGTCACAATCCGTACTACATTCGTACAGTACGTGGCGACAACAAAGACCCCATCACGCAGTTCCTTGTATCTGAAGGCATCCCATCAGAGCCGGATGTGATGAAGCCGGATAGCACAACAGTGTTCAGCTTCCCGATGAAGTCGCCACACGGTGCAGTCACCCGGTTCGACATGTCTGCCATTGAGCAGCTTGAACTGTGGCTCCTGTATCAGCGTCACTGGTGTGAACACAAGCCGTCTGTTACCATCTCTGTCAAAGAGGACGAGTGGATGGAGGTAGGCTCGTGGGTGTATGACCACTTCGATGAAGTGTCTGGCATCAGCTTCCTGCCGTTCAGTGAGCATACGTACAAGCAAGCACCATACCAAGACTGCACAGTCGAAGAGTATGGAGAGATGCTAAAGCAAATGCCCAAGAAAGTTAATTGGGAACTGCTTCGCGAGTACGAGAAGGAAGACACTACGTCTGGTGGCCGCGAGTTAGCATGTACCGCAGGTGTCTGTGAGATAGTTGACATTGCCGCAGCATAGTGATAAGGTCTGGAAACGTGGTGAGGGGTGGGTGCAATACAACCCACCTCGACACCATCCTCAATACGAAGAGTGGATGAAACAGAAACAGAAACAGAAAGAAAAGGAGAAGGAGAATGGTTCTTGATACTGTCAAATCAGAAGACGAGGATCAGATTCCACCCAACATCAACTGCCGTTTTGAAGATGGCGAGTGGTGGTACTACGGCAACAAGGATGGCACACGCCGTCGCCTGAAAGGACACAGGAAGAAGTACCTTGAACGTATGTACGTCAACGGCAAGTACATTCCTAAGTCCAATCCTTTGTGGAAGGCAGGTAGGTACAAGTCCTTTGATGACGCATGGTCTCACAAACAGATCAACAGCACGACAGAAGGTGAGGTCTACATCATCGTCAACGATGCGTGGCCTGAGTGGGTCAAGGTTGGCAAGGCTGTGTCTTCGGAAGACAGGTGCAATGGCTACCAAACTTCGTCACCGTTTCGTGATTACTCTGTCATTGCCACTTTGGCTACTGACAATCGTCACTTCAAAGAGAAAGAGATGCACCGCATCTTCAACCACTTTGCAGACGAGCGTCGTGGTGAATGGTTCAAGATTGATCGGGTAAAAGCGATACGCCTTTTCAATGTACACGCAAAGAACAAACTGAGTGAGGAGTTGCAAAATGAAAAAGCAAATGCTACAGGCTCTTAAAAGTCACGCCATTGGAAATATCAACTTGCACAAAACTAACATTGATGTATACTTCGCCAATCCAGCGGGTATCGGAGAACACTCCGACATCATGGAAGCAGTGCAAGCAGAGTTAGATAAGATGGCTGCACACGAAGACCGTCTGTCAATGTTGAGACTTTGGGAGGAAGAGAATGAACAAGAGTCTAGCTGATAACTTCGCCGCAGGTTTCAAAGCCTTCGGCAGAGTAGAGCAGTTCGATAGCAAACGCTTTGGCAAACGCTATCGGCAAGTAGCCAACCCAATGAAACCAAAGACCACTCCTTACCGGGAGTGGCAGCGGGGGTGGGAAGCTGCCTACTTTAAGAACTTGGAGAAACTAAATGGACTTGGAACTGGAAGCTAAACAGTGGATGAAGGAGAGACAATTGAGTAGCATTACTGCCACTGACTATCAGGCACGTGCCTGTGAGACCGCCATCTTCCCCAAGCACCGGGCCACAGAGTATCTTACTCTGGGCCTAACCGGTGAGGCAGGTGAGATTGCAAACAAAGTAAAGAAGTTCATTCGTGACGGTGCAACGAAAGACGAGTACCTCGCCAAGCGTATTGAGATTGGATACGAGATTGGTGACGTGCTGTGGTACTGCGCTGTACTGGCCGAAGAACTAGAGATGAACCTTGGACACATCATGGAGAAAAACCTTGAAAAACTCGCAGACAGACACAAGCGCGGGAAAATCAGTGGGTCAGGCGACAACCGTTAATAAAGTAACGCCGTACAAGGATATCACATGGTACGTCAAATGGACTGCCTGTGCATTTATCCTGTCGGCCATCGTGATACGAGCAGCAGATTACTCTCACCTGCTGGACATGATGTTTAGTTTCACTGGTATGGGATTGTGGGCATGGGTAGGATTCATGTGGCACGACAGGTCAATCATCGTGCTGAATGCTATCTCCGCTGCCATCCTTGCGGTAGGGATACTTGAGTATCTGTAATAATACCGTAACACAACTGTGGTATAACATGCCGTGAAGAGTTAATCAGGACTCTTCTGTCACAGAAAGGAGACAATATGTTCAAGAAACTTATCATTGCGGCAGCAGCCGTACTCGTTAGTAGTGGTGCGTATGCACGTGACTACATCTCTATCGTGGGTTCGTCTACAGTATTCCCATTCTCTACGGCTGTAGCTGAGAGCCTTGGTGGCACTGGTGCCTATCCCACCCCTGTCATCGAATCTACCGGCTCTGGCGGTGGCATGAAGCTGTTCTGTAAAGGCAATGGCATGGACACACCAGATGTCACAAACGCCTCTCGTGCTATCAAAAGCAAAGAAGCAGCTATGTGTGCAGAGAATGGTGTTACCCCCATCGAATACCTCATTGGCTACGATGGCATCACCTTTTCAAACTCCAAAGACGGACAGCAACTGTCGCTTACTAAAGAAGATATCTTCAACGCTGTCTCTGAGAATGTGTACGACAACGGAACATGGGTGCCTAACCCGAACCAAGTATGGTCGGACGTACGTGCAGACCTGCCGAACATTCCCATCAACATCATGGCACCACCGCCTACCTCTGGCACACGTGATGCTTTCGTGGAACTGGTAATGCACGGCTACTGCAAGAAGCAGCTTGGCCTTGACAAGAAGACTTACAAAGCGAACTGCACTCGTCTGCGTATCGACGGCCCTGTTGTTGAGGTAGGTGAGAACGATAACCTCATCATCCAAAAGCTGCAGGATGACGATACACGCTTTGGTATCTTCGGATTCTCGTTCCTTGACCAGAACACTGACACGGTTCAGCCAGCACTGGTTGATGGTGTAGCACCTAGCTTCGACAGCATCGCTGATGGTTCGTACGCTGTGTCACGTCCGCTGTTCTACTACGTCAAGAAAGAACACATTGGTCTAGTACCGGGGCTGGAAGATTACAGCAAGCTGTTCAAAAAAATGGCGGCACCAGAAGGACCGCTTGAAGACATGGGACTTATCCCACTTAAATAAACAAAAAGAGAGGGGGCTTCGCGGCCCCCTTTTTATTAACGCGGCGTCATCAGACCGCCTTTGTTCATGTTCTGTGTGCCAATCATCATCAGGCGTTTGAGGTCTCTGTAACCTGCATCACGAAGTAGATCATCTATCTCGTCGTCATCTTTGCCTTTGCCTTTGTAGATAACATCGCGCAGATAATTGTCTGGCAGATTGCGAAGGTCTTGTACAGCCATGCTTTCTGCACCTTGCACTGGCTTGTCTTTCAGTGCCGTTGCTACTTTGAGCAGACCTTCCATATGAGCCTTACGTTGGCTACCTGCTGGCAGACTTTCGGCAAGCGTCTCAATAGTTCTGTAGAAGTTAGATTCATCATCTCCATATTTATTGAGCATGATGTCGTCCATCAAATTATCGTAGGTATCTCCGGTGCCTTGCCCACGAGCATACTTACCAAGCCCCTCTGCTTGGGTCAGTATCTCACGAACCTTGGCATAGGCTTGTCGTTGGGCTGCAGCACTGTCTTGAATACGATGCAGCGGAACACCTGTGTTAGAACTGTTTATGAACTCAATGTCATTCAGTAGTTTCTGAACCTCTTTCTGTTGACCTTTTACAAGATCAAGCAGACTTTTCTCTGCGCCTACCTGTTTCATTGGCCCAACAAATTCATCTGATGGCGCATCCAAAGTAACTGGGCGAGTAACGAGGTACGGATCATCTGTCAAGGATTTGACATCCAGTTCCTCTGGTCTGGTGACAGCAATCTCATCTTCAAGATGGATACTCTTCGGTAGTCTGTATCCAACTTCACCTTCTTTCAAAGGCAACTCGTCTGCTAGTTTCCTTTCTCTGAAAGCTGTCTGCTTTACATATTCGGCAGGTGTCATATCACGTACACGATCACGTGGCAGACGTGCGTATACGATATTCGCAGGATCAGTTCCAGCGAAAGCTGGTTTCATGGATACGCCGGGATCAACAGAAGTGGACAGTGCCTTTGCTGACAGTTCAGCATGTGAGCCACGGGTCATTCCGCCCATTCCTACTGCACCTTCAAAGGTGTCAAATGGATCGAAGCCACCTTGTCTGACCTTATCTTTTCGGCTTCGCCCCGAAGGTATAGCACTAAGTTCTTTACTTAACTGGTTAAGCCTATCGGTTAGCGCAATGCGAAGTCTACCACCTGAGTTGTCTAATTGATCTATGCCAGACACAAAACTTTCATTCAGCCTATCCAGTACCTGTTCATCTACGAGCGTCTCTTCGTTGTACTGAACAACCTCAATCCCGCCATCATCGCTCTTGCGAAGGCGTACAGGTATAGTTGTATACTCACCCACCTCATCAAACACAGGAACACCAAGACCAATAAACTTTGCTCTTGTTACAAACTCATCTGACTTCATATTGTTGTCAAAGAAAGGTCTGCCTTGTTCGTCGTTTTTTCTAGTGGCATCTTGAAGTCTGTCACTGATATTGACGTTCAAGCCTGTGTCAATCTTGCTGTTTATTTTATTTAGTTCCGGTGACTCTGAGATGCTCCTCGCGCCGTGGAATACAAGTTGATCGGGGCGATTGACTTCTTTCAAGAAACGACGCCGCTCACTAGCTGGCATTGTAGCTGCAAGATCAATCTGCGCTTGCCTAGTGGGAGTAATCATTGCCTCTTGTCCAAACGCACGACGTGTCTGTGAAGACAGTTCTTCTGCAGCTTCTTCAACACCCTCTTTAATTGCACGTTTACCTACATCTGCTGCCAGCTTAATACCGGGAATAAAACCAATACCTGTTAGTATTGCCATTGCCCCACCAAGACCCATCTTCTTGATATCGCCTTCTTGATAACCTGCATCCAGTAAATCTTGAGCAAGGCTTATATCCTCTGGCAAATCTGCTGCAGCCTTTGCACTACCCACGAAAGGCATAAGATCAGTGCCAATAGAAAATACTTGACCTACACCTTCTTTAAATTCCTGACGCCGCTCTTCTGGTGTAAGTGCAATACCTGCCTTTCGTTTGTCTGCAAAAGACATCTCCATTTCATCCGCATTGTCTGTATCTTGAATGTATGTAAGTTCACTGCGCTTCATCAGAGTGTACCTTCACTTTTCAGTTTTGCTGCATATTGATTAGCCCACTGCAGCACATTCATAGTTTTACCCCGGATGGTAATACTTCTTTCACGATCTGCCATCACAGAGTTACCGCCAAAGACTTCCCGATACTCTGCATCCACAAGAGCCTTGATACCTCTGCTTGTCTGCTGCCAAGCTGTCACATCCAGAGTAGTAAACGGCAGTTCGTCACGTGCGGCTTCTCTCTCAATGCGTGTGGTAGCACGTGCTTTTGCGGAACTAATCACACCACTAGCTGCTTCTTTAAGCATTAAACGCTTACGCTGAATGGATGCATTGCGATACTCTGAACTGCGAATGATAGCTTCCAAACGCTCGTTCAGGTTAAGTACGCCTTCTTCTTGTGACAGTTCTTGGCGCATGTACATGTCGCGAACCTCGTTGCGGTCACGCTTGTAGATGTCGTACGGCGAAATGCCAAGATATGCCATCTCTTCTTGCAGTACGTTCTTGCCTTCACGCTTACCAAAACCAAAGATTTGTTTCTCAATCGGGTTGACGCTACGCAGTGGCCCGGTTTGGAAAGGTGAACGTGCGGGAAGCGGGTCTTCCAGTATGCCCGGCGGCAATGAACGGCCAGCACGAGCAGCAGCCACATTGTAGATGATGTCAAACATCGTCACGCCGTAGTCACCTTCACGTGTTTCGGGGATCATACGTGCCTCTGCACTTGTCGGACCATAGAAGTCTCTCACTACAGCGGCTGGTAATGTGAATGTATTCAATACGTTACCCAGAGTTTCACCCACGGCTTTAGCGTACTGTCCGTCGCTAGCGTCTTGATAGAACTTATCCAGAGCATATAGGCCCATGCCAGTACGGAAGGTAGAGCCAAGCAGTGCTTGCATAGAGTCACGAAGCGTAGGCACCAGACTCTCTGGCGTTGCGCCATTGTTGTGACGATAGATAATGTCAGCTACGAGCATGAACGGTGCAAACGGTCCATAGACAGGACGGCCATCCACAACCTTGCCGTCATTGGTTTTGAACTCGTACCAGTTTACATCTTCACCTTGTTTTACCCGCCATTGATATGCGGCCATCATCATGGTTGCACCGGTCAACTGCTTTGGCAGCTTTTCCTGCAGATACTCTTTCGTTGTACGTGCGGGTAACTTAGAGCCAAGTCGGTCAAGCGGAAGCATACCGATGAGTGGCGCATGTTCATAGGTAAACTTTAGCTGGTTTGCAATAAAGCGGGGGAAAGGCATTACACTAGACAGCAGGAACGGCACCTCTCTGTGATACCGCAGGAAGCCACGTGTACCTCGACTGAGAATGTCGTCACCACGGAAGGAACTCTGATACGTGAAGTTGTACGCATCATCTACAGCACCACGCAGAATGTCTTCTGGCACTGTGTTTAGTTCACCTTTACGGATCAGGTCATGCAAGTCCATTCCACTGTCACTTAGCCTACGGCGAAGCGAGGCGGACAATGCTGCTTGCTTGAAATAGTTATCAGATGCTGTGTTGAGAATATTTACTTTGCGACCAATCTTTGCCAGCGCAGTATCACTGGCAGATGTCGCTGAGATATCAGCAGCTTCGCGGAATAGCTTGGCCGCTTCTTCTGGAAAGTTGTCAGCATACACCTGACGAATGACACGTGCCTCGTATGGATTAAGAGCAAACTTAGCTACATCAAACACACCATCCAGAGGATTGCGGAAGTTAATCATATTGTCAAAGGCGCGTGTAGTCGCGTCCACAGCAATACGAAAGCCGCCGTTAAGATTGTTACGCATTGTGGTGGCAAGCTGAGATGTCATCAAACCCAGACGCATACTGTCCAAATCACGAGCATATTGTATGACACCATTGTTATCAGTAAGACGCTTGGCCTCACGACCTGTCAGCGCAGATGCACCTGCTTCGTGCAGTTCATCGACCTCTTCAATAAGTTTATCAACAACTGTCTTAGGTCTGCGACCACCCAATGCTTTCTTAACTTCTGCAGCAGAACGCAGTTTACGACCTGCTTCAGACATCTCTGCATAGTAGATAAGAGAAAACTGATCCAGTGTCAGGTTATGCTCATGCATTATTTGCCGGATATCATTCAAGTCGTCCGCAAACTCTGGGTCACGAATTAGACGAGTGATGCCTTCAGTGATACGTTCACCTGCTTTTAGTTTCAGTTTTCTTTTTACTTTGATAGCCGCTGCAGAAATATTATTAAACACTTCTGATCCAAGCGCAGCTTCCATAGTAGCACCGGGCTGCAAGTCTTGTGCAATGCGACGGCCTACGGCCACCTTCATTGGGTCAAGTTCATTGAGCGTGTCCCTGATTTCCGTAATCTCTGACTCGCTGGCTTCATCCAGAACTTTTTTACTTTCTTCACTGGCCTTTGCCGCACGTTTGGCAGCAGCTATCTCAGCCTGTTCGTACAGTTCGTTTGCTTTGGTAGCGGCCTTAGTCTGCTGCCTACCTGTGACAGCACCGATAGCCCCACCAGTAAGAGCAGATATGCCACCGGTCAGGGCTACTTGTTCACCACGAATGTCTTCTTGCAATCCCGTCTCTACACGAGTTTGCTCTTGTGCAAGGGCTTGTCCCGTACCAATGGCACCTTCAACTGCAGCACCTTTAGCTGCCGCTGGCGCACGTGCAATGGCAGATGACAATACTTTACGCAAGCCTATCTTAGCTGCCTGTGTACCGGCTACCGCAGCACCTTTGCCTACGCCACCAGTTACGATGCCAAGATAGGTGGACGGCGCAGTGGCAATGCCTTGCGCATAGTCGAGCATCATACGACCATAGTCGCTTGCTTCTTCTAAATCATCAATGCGATCATATGCGTCGATAAGACGAGCAAAAGTTTGCTTACCCTGACGGTTTGCATTTTGAGCGTACTCAAGATCACGAAGAGCAGTAATCTCGTTTACGTTCTGGTAACGCATATGTTCCATAAACTTATCGACAATCTCATCTTTGTCGAGCAGTTCTGTAACATTACTTCTTTCCCTCAAAAAATAAGAGGCATCCGCTAGAAATTCAGGATCGGATGCCAACTCATCGCGGGTAAGAGTCTCGCGCTTGTTATAGTTTTTCAACATTTGTTTTACTCTTGCTCTATCAGATAACCTTCTTCATCGTATAAGTGTGGGTACATTCTCTGATGATACGCAGAGCCACGTCTACGTCCCGATGCTTCCGCTACATTGCCACGCAGTTTCATCTCCCACTCGTTTGCTTTCTGTCGGGCTTGGCTATCGTTTGCTGTTTGACCTTGATAGTACGCAAAGACTTGATCGTAGGCAGAGTCTATGAAAGCATCTACTTGACTAGCATCTAGTGTAGGTATGATATCTTGCGCTTCAGCCAGCATAAGATTGGCATCGTCGGTTTGTGTCAGCACGGGGATTGTTGTTTCGGCACCATTGCCATCGCCATTGGTATCTGCAGCAGGACGTGGGCGATACCCTTTATCCATCAAGAACTCTAGACCTTTTTCGTAGATTCCTAGCTGCTCTTCACCTGTAAGCTGCTGCCGTTCACTTTCGCTTGTGACACGCGCCACTTCTCNGAGAACAAAATCGGTTATATCACCTTGAATTTGCGCTTCTTCATGCCGATATAAAGTGCGTCCTAGCTGATCTTCTCCTACTACTTTAGAACCTGATGTCTGACTAAGAAGCCTATGAACCAAACTTGTATTCGCACTTTGAACGCTTGTAGCACCAGACATGTTGCCGCTCAACGTAGCCTTTACTTTCGCAGATTCAATAGGATCAACAATAGTGATTACACCTTCGGGTGATGTACCATATTCAAAGTCATCTGTAGCCATGGCCCTCATGGTGGCAATGTCTGTACCCGATGCAGCAGCCGCAGCTTTGGCACGTTGTTGCATGAACATGCTCTGTAGTCCACCGCCGCCCATGTCAGCGATTGCGTCAGAGGTATTCATGCCTGACCGCACCTTACCCATCACACCGTCAAGAATTTGGGACATGGTTTGACCCGACTCTGTGTAGTCCGGTCCCATGTTAATGATGTCACTAGGATTATACTCAGCAAGTTGTGGATTATCTGCAGACAGCATTTCCAAACGCTTGATGTGATTAACTACGTTCTCGTAATCATCCTGATACAGTGCAACAGCAATCTGGTCATTACTGAAACCACGGTCACTCAAGAAGTCAGATGCTTGCTCCATCTTGGTACGCAGCTTTTTGCGTTCACTAATCTTAGGCACACCAAGACGTGTCCAATCTCTGATGTTGGTATCAATCAAATCGTAAGCAGCTTCGCGTTCTTCTTTGATAATCTCTGAACCACGTTTTGCTGCACCGCCAAGGGCTGCACTCAACATAAATGCCATTATGCTCTCCTTGCCATCAAGCCACGAGGAGCCTCTTGCTCAGGCTGCTCTTCTTCCTGCGGCTCTTCTTTCATACGTTCAATGGGCATGTCTGCTTTTTCTTTTAGCTTGTTTACAGTCAGGGCCACTTCCGCATTTGTAGGCGCTTCTTCGTCTACGTCTGTTGATACAACAGTATGCTTAACACCTGCTTGCTTTGCCATGCCGGAGATAACTTCCATCAAAGCTGGGGCAATAATCATGCTCACGTCAGCACTGTGCAGTCCTTCCATCACACCGCCAAGTGTCATGTTGTCTACGAGTGTGTCTACCGGGACACCCATCTCAAGCAAGTCCATCATTTCAGATGCCTGACGATCATTGGTGATCCGGTCAACGTAAAAAGACAGTGCTTGTTCTGGTGTATTATATTGTGGGGGACGTTGCCACGGACGACCACCCAGCGGAGCAGTCAGAGACTGACCGGGAATTGGTGCATCCAAAGGTGCGGCAGGTGCATTACTACTACGCATTGTTTAAACTCTTCATCACAAAGTTATGTAGACGAACTGCATCTGGTTCATCTTTTTCTATTTTAGCATTAGTAGGACGAGTAAGCAAGCCTTTTGTTGGCATTACTTCTTGTGTCTGAGCAGTTTTATTCTGCCCATATCGCTTTACGTTTAGATATGCTTGTCCTGTCATTTTAGGTTTCATAATTAAAATCCAAACTTAAATCCGCTCTCAAGGCCCATCTTCAAGACATCTCCTACAAATCCGCCAATAGCTTGGCTAGACTCATAGTCACCTTTGAACTTAGCAATATCTTTCTGCGTATCGGCATTCATCTGTGCAATAGCAAGTTGTGCCTGACGGTCAGCCTCGTTGTCAGCAGTCGTCCATGCCCATTCCATAGTGTCAGCAAAATACTGCCACAGGTTCTCATAGGCTTGCTCAGAGATGCCAAGCACTGCCTGTGCATTGATCTGGTTAGCCGCATTGACAGCGGCAGTGTCAGCCGTAGCAATCTGCCTACGCCACTGCGCGTTAGCCTGTGCAATAGCAATCTGGTTCTGCGCATTGAACTGGTCACGTTGATTGTTCAGTTCAGCATTGAAACGCTCGACTGTATTGACCTGACCCGCATTGAACTGCGCCTGTGCGTTTGCCTGTGCGGCATTGAACTGAGATACCTGAGTGGAAAGATTAGCAAAGAATTGGTCAACTTGATTTTGGCTAGTAGCGTTGAACTGACGTGCAGCATTTTCTGCAGCTTGGTCAGTGAACAAAGACTGAATACGCTGCTGCGCTTTGAACAGTTCTGTCTGCTGTTGATTGGACAGGTTAGTCATGTCCATCTGCATAAAGTTAGCAGCATTCTGTACAGCAGCCTGTTGACGATTATTAAGATTAGCTGTGTCAAGTTGTGCTAGTGCCGCAGCCTCTGCCATGACAAGTGCCTGTCGGTTAGACAGGTTATTCAGATTTACTGTGTTGGCAGCACGGCTGTTCTCAAGCTGTACCTGTTGTTCTGCAGTAAAGTTTTGATTGGCAATATCACTGATGGTAGCAGCGTTCTGTACACGAGCCTGAAACTCCTGTGTAAACTCCATACCCATAAACTCTGCACGTTGCTGTGCAGCAAGCATGGCACGTTGCTGACGATTGGAAAGGTTCTGTGCCTCAAACTGTGCAGTCGTAGCTGCATCAGCTTGTGCAATGGGAAGAGCAGCTTCAAGTGTAGCTTGCACGATTGCTTGACCAGCAATAGATGAAGCACCCAGACCTCGCGCTGCCATCTGAGCAGTAGCATTGCGCATTGCACCTGCCGCCCAAGATGGCGGATTGGCAGCGTCAAAGTTGGCAGTAAGCTGTGCAAGCTGACCCTGTACAGTAGCTTGTGTGGAAGGCGTAGCNTCTGCAGCCTGTACCTGTTCAGTAAACTGTGCAGCGGTAGTAGCATCAGCCGCAGCACCGGTAATAAGTTCACCCGCCTGTATCTCTCGCTGCACAGGATTGTCAATGAGAATTGCATTGCCTTGTGCAGCAGTTACATCTCCTACACTGGATGCCGTTTGTTGGGCCGCTGTGACCTGCGCACGGGGGTCTACAGTACCTTGTGCAGCTTGGGTAGCCTCAACGGCAGCACCCACTGCTGGTGCCGCTGTAGCGGCTTGCATTTGGGCAGCTTGTTGTTCCTGTACAGGTGCCGCACCTGTTGTTGTAGCAACAGTCGTAGGCACTGCAACTGCGCCAGTTAGTGTACCAACTTCAGGTTGAATGTATTGACCTGCTTCACTAGGTGTCATCGCAGCCTGTGTAACAGCACCTTCCGGCAGACCCGGCTGATACATACGTTGAATACCGGCTTCTGTTATAGTTGCTGGTGCCTGTGTTGTCGAAGTAGGGGGAGTGACAGTACCACCCGTCTGCATTTTCACTACACCACCCTTTGCCATTTGCATGGCAGCGTTAGTGAACTGCTGCATACGTGCTTTACGTGCAGGGTCTTGTTCAATGAAGTTTTGAAACTCAGCCATGTTGCCTGTATAGCCCATGCTCTTGGCGATTTTGTTCATCGCTTCTGGTTTGAATGCCTTGAATACAGCCATTAGTTAAGTCCCATAAATACTGATACCACCATTGCTACTACGAGAATGGTGCTACCCATAATCATCGCCTCTAGCCGCCACATGCGCTTGTCCAACGAGTCTAGCTTACCATGCACCAACTCACGGAACATGGCACACTCCTTCTCGTGCGCTTCTAGTTGCAACTGTGTCTTGAGTTCCTGTTCCATGCGGGGTTCCACTGCCAGCTTCATCAGTCAGCGTCAGCGATTGTCAAGTCACCGGCCTCGACCTGTCGCAGTATTTCAGCGTAGTGGCGGTTGGCTGAGTCAAGAGGTACATCCATTTGTACGCCGTCAATCATAGCGATAATTGCTTTGTTTATTCCGTCAAGAACCAACTCATCATTGTCATTGCGGATATTGTTTTGCACATATCTAGCTGATGTAATGTTCATTACTATAACTCCGCATCTAGTTTAATACTATTACTTGAATTGATAGCGGTATAAGTATACGCGCCAGCGTCAGAACCGGGAACGGCTTGAATTATTACCTGATGCCTTGTTCGATTATAGGAAGACCAAGTACAACTTGTTGTGTGAATGTCTGGTAGCGTTATATTCGCAGACGAATCTTCAAAACTAAGGGTTGGTGTGGCTCTCATTGTCACAGGGTACTCGTGCTGCCCATAATATTTGTTACTATTATTATAGTTTCTATTGAGATGAAGAGAAGTTTCTCCGTTGATAGTTTGATAATAGTACCTCTGACACCTAGCCAACTCATCCGCATACGAACGATGCTCAAACGGCGTGGCCTGTTCGCCGACTTCCATTTGGATGCCGGTGATGTAAAAATTATCAGATGTAGATGCTCCAATGTTAACAGTTAAACCCGCAGCCCTATCTCCATTTGCCTGTGCTTCCCACGCAGTAGGCACCGCACCACTGTTGTATGTAGAACCAGATGCAAGCCACCATTCCATTTCCATACTCTTAGCGTTGTCATTATCAAGAGTACCAGTAGTGTCTCCGGGGAACGTAATTATTTTTCGTTCCCAAGTATTTGCCGCATCAATAGTGTATGTTGCTCCGATTTGCCTACTGTTGTCGGTATCTCTTACTGTCAGTTGATATGTTCCAGTTTTACTCGACCTTACATAGAAGGAGAACGTGATGCTTTCGGCGTTTGACGTACCTTTTTTGAGAGTCTGTAAGTCTTGGCCCTCTAAAGGTGTTTCAATAAAGAGGTAGTTTGGGCTTGCGTCTGCTGTCGTACATTCAATGCCAATGCTGGTTGCAAAACCTTCCGGCGCAATAGAACTCTGAGAGATTGTAAAAGTTCCGCTAGAATTAAGAGTGTACTTAAATCTGTCTACATTTAGATAGCCGCCAGAAGTAACACCTGTATTACTCGTACCCCGCTGCGCCACCTGCATCGCACCGTTGATCATCAGGTTCCTGTTCGACAACGCCGTCTGCGAACCAATCAGTGCGGCGAGTTCTGCTGCCTTACTCATGCGAGGTCTCCCGTACCCATAATAGTTACACCCCTATCTGTGTCGGTGCCGCTAGAGTTCCTAGACAAAGTTCTAAGTTTGGAGGTGGTTTTCCAATCGCCAAACAAACCAAAGTCACCAGAAGTCGATTGATTGGCACATGCACAAGCCCCACCATCGTTGTTCATAGCGGACGACAAATTGTATTCAGTGTCTCCTGTTCCAGCATCAGTAAGAGATGCGATATTAAAACTGTCATTTGTGGCAGGNGTGGCCGCACTTGTACGACTCGCCCATGCTTTTGCAGT
>FUFK010038066.1_pt1 | contig 71307 bp, 69 predicted proteins | sample 1021851 | NCBI WGS metagenome assembly FUFK01 (sample SAMEA51879418, study PRJEB19060) | metagenome | reverse complement strand
AACTAAAATCTGCAAAACTTAAAATAGATAAAATTGTGAAGAGAAATAAATCTTTAACTTCAACCGAATTCAAATAACTTAAAATTCTAATGTCAATTTTAAGTAAAATTAACCTGCCTAAAGATTTAAAGAAATTATCATTTAATCAATTACGAAAACTTAATGATGAGTTAAGAGATTATACAATTCAAGTAGTATCGAAAACAGGAGGTCATTTAGGAGCTAGTTTGGGAGTAATAGAATTAACATCAGCTTTACATTATGTCTTTGATACTCCAAGAGATAAAATTATTTGGGATGTAGGTCATCAAACTTACCCCCATAAAATATTAACTGGTAGAAAAAGNAAAATTCANACATTAAGAAAAAAGAATGGTCTATCAGGTTTTACTAAAAGATCTGAGAGCATTTATGATCCTTTTGGAGCTGCACATAGCTCTACTTCAGTTTCAGCTAATTTAGGAATTACGGCTGCCAGAGATATGCTCAATCAAAATTTTGATGTTATTAGTATTATNGGTGATGGTGCTATTAGTGCAGGATTNGCTTATGAAGGTCTTAACAATTTAGGGCATTTAAATAAAAATTCCCTGATTATTTTAAATGATAATGAAATGTCTATAGCAGAACCAGTAGGTGCAATGAGCAAATATCTTGTAAAACTATTAAGTTCAAAATCATATGAAAGCTTTAGAGATATCATAAAAAATTTTACNAAAAGATTACCCAACGAAGTAGGGGATTTTGCAAAAAAAACTGAGGGTTATTTAAAAGGATATTTAACTGGAAATACATTATTTGAAGAACTTGGTTTGAACTATTTAGGCCCTATTGACGGACACAATCTAAAATTATTGGTTCAATTATTTAAAAAATACAAAAATAAGGAATTACATGGTCCTGTTTTTTTACATTTAATTACTAAAAAAGGAAAAGGTTACAAACCTGCAGAAAGTTCAAAAGATAAATTTCACGGCGTATCTTCTTTTAACTTAAAAACTGGTGTTCAAAATAAATCTAAAGAAAAAACGTTCACTAATGTTGTAAGTGACACTCTTTTAAAATTAGCAAAAAAGGATAATAAAATAGTTGCTATCACAGCTGCTATGCCCTCAGGAACAGGTTTGGATAAATTCAAAGAAATTTTCCCAAATCGTTTCTATGATGTAGGAATAGCAGAACAACATGCTGTAACCTTTGCTGGAGGTATGGCGACTGAAAAAGTTAAGCCTTTTGTGGCAATATATTCTACCTTTTTGCAAAGGGCATATGATCAAATAATACATGATATTGCAATTCAGTCTTTGCCAGTTAGATTTTTAATAGATAGATCAGGTTTTGTTGGTGCTGATGGAGCTACTCATGCAGGATCTTTCGATTTGAGTTATTTATGTTGCTTACCAAATTTCATAGTTATGGCTCCTTCAAGTGGAGAGGAATTAAAGAATATGATTAAATTATCTATGACTATTAATGACAAACCATCTGCAATCAGATATCCAAGAAATTTAGCCAATGATTACAATGAAAAAGCTAAGTTTAATAAAATTAAATTGGGTGAAGCAAAACTAGTAAAAAAAGGAAAAAGAATTGCTTTTCTCAGTTTAGGCACTCGGCTACAAAAAATCTTGGAGGTTTCTGAATTAATTAAAAAAAATTATAAATTTCAATGCAGTGTGTTGGACATGAGATTTGCTAAACCGATAGATAAGAAATCCATTAATTCTCTGATAAAAAATCACGAAATTTTTGTAACTATAGAGGAGAACGCAATTGGAGGATTTTCAAGTCAAGTAAACAACTATTTATTAAATGAGTCTTCTAAATCACCAAAAATTTTAAATTTTTTCATGAAAGACAAATTTATTGATCAATCTGATATTGAGGACCAATACACTTTATCAGGTATTTCTTCAAAAAAAATATATGAAAAACTAACTAATTTTTTAAAGTGATTTTGATTTGTGAATTAGTAACAAATCTGCAATAACAAAATTGGTCATAGCTATTCCCACTGGTACTGCTCTAATGCCTACACAAGGATCATGACGTCCTTTAGTTTTGATTTTAGTATTTTTAAAATTCTTTGTAACAGTATTTTTTTCACTTAACACTGAGCTTGTAGGTTTAACAATATATCTAAAAATAATATCTTGTCCTGAAGAAATACCACCTAATATTCCTCCAGCATGGTTAGTATGAAATTTAATTTTTTTATTTTCAAAGTTAATTTGATCAGATCCATTAGTGCCATCATAGTTTACTAAATCAAAACCAGTACCAAACTCTATACCTTTTACAGCATTTATGCTCATAATTGCTTTTGATAACTCAGAGTCAAGTTTTTGATATATTGGCTCTCCTATACCTACAGGACAATTTGAGACTCTAACTTCAATTACAGCACCTAGTGATGAACCTTTTTTTCGATGAGTAAGAATTAGCTCTTCCCATTTTTTAAGGATTGACTTATCCGGTGAGAAAAAAGGATTTTTGTTAATAAAGTTATTATTCCAAGTTGAGTTTTCTATCTTCTCATTACCAATTTGTATAACAGCACTTGTAACTTTTATTTTATTTTTTGAAATTTTTTTAAGAAGTAATTCCGAAAGAGCACCTGCAGCAACTCTCATGGCAGTTTCCCTAGCACTAGACCTTCCCCCACCTCTATAATCATAATTTTTATATTTCATAAAATAGGTGTAATCGGCATGACCAGGTCGAAATTTATTTTTTATTTCTGAATAGTCCTTGCTTCTTTGGTCAGAGTTGTAAATTATCATTGATATCGGAGCGCCCGTGCTTTTACCGTTAAAAACTCCAGAGAGTACATTAACTTCATCTTTCTCTTTTCTTTGTGTTGTAAATTTTGACTGACCTGGTTTTCTTAAATCTAGTCTTGTTTGAATATATTTTGTGTCAATAGGTATTCCTGCTGGAAAACCATCAACGACACAACCTATAGCATCTCCATGACTTTCTCCCCAAGTTGTAAACTTTAATAAATTTCCAAAAGAATTATGTGACATGAACTATTTATTTTTTACTAAACTCATTTAATAATCCTGCCACACCCTCAGCTTCATCAACTGCTACCATTCCAACTGTATGATAACCGCAATCAACATGGTGAATTTCACCGGTTACACCAGATGAAAGGTCGCTTAAAAGGTATGCTCCTGTGTTACCAACATCTTCAAGTGTAACATTTCTCTTTAATGGAGAATTTAGCTCATTCCATTTTAAAATAAATCTAAAATCACCAATACCAGAAGCCGCAAGAGTTTTAATTGGGCCTGCAGATATAGCGTTAACCCTTATATTTTTATCCCCCATATCAACAGCAAGATATTTTACTGAGGCCTCAAGCGCTGATTTTGCTACTCCCATTACATTATAGTGTGGCATAACTTGCTCTGCTCCATAGTAAGTTAACGTTAAAATACTCCCGCCATTATCCATTAATTCATAGCAATATTTACAAGACTCAGTGAAGGAATAACAAGAAATATTTAGACTATTTAAAAAATTCTCTTTTGAAGTTTCAACATACTTACCTCTTAGCTCATTTTTATCTGCAAACGCAACAGCGTGAACAAAAAAATCCAATTTTCCCCATTTATCTTTAATTTTTTCAAAAGCTTTTTTTACTGACCCTTCATCACTAACATCACATTGTATCAATAAATTGGAACCAACAGATTTAGCTAAAGGATCTATTCTCTTTAATAGAAGATCATTTTGATAAGTAAAAGCTAATTCAGCACCAAAATTTGCGCATTGTTGAGCTATACCCCAGGCAATGGACTTATCATTAGCCACTCCCATTATTAGTCCTTTTTTATTTTTTAAATCCATTTTTTGCTAAAATTAATATAATACTCATACCATGTCAGATAAATTAAATCCAATTATTAAGTTTAAAGAATGGTTTGATTTAGCCACTGAAAAAGAGATCAACGATCCTAATGCGATGTGTCTATCNACAGTTGACGATAAAAATACNCCNCATTCAAGGATGGTTNTATTAAAAGATTATAATNATGAAGGTTTTATTTTTTACACAAATTACGAGAGCAATAAAGGAAATGACATTTTAAAAAATGCTAATGTTTGCCTAAATTTCCATTGGAAGTCATTATTAAGACAAATAAGAATAGANGGTAAAGTTGAAAAAGTCTCAAAAGAAACATCAGATAAATATTTTAATTCAAGACATTATTTAAGTCGAATAGGNGCGTGGGCATCTAATCAATCAAAGGTCTTAAAATCAAGAGAAGATTTAGAGAATAAAATTGAATTTTATAAAAATAAATATCCTGAAAAAGAAAATTTCCCTCGTCCTGATTACTGGGGAGGGTTTATAGTAAAATATTCAAAAATCGAGTTTTGGGAGGATATGCCTCATAGAATTCACAAAAGAGAAGTCTTTGAGTTTAAAGATAATGATTGGGTATCGTATACCCTTAGCCCTTAGTTTTTAGAGTATTNACTCCATCTTTTTANCAAATCAGAACTNGANGACTCTTTGTGATTNCCACCNACACCAAANTTTAATTCAATATTATATTNCTTTGCTGTTTCATATTCTAAAATTTTAGAAGTATCTGATCTATCACCTCCATTAGCAAAAATAATTTTTTCATTTGGATATTTATTTCTTACTTGAATTAACAAATTATTTGCACTTCCCATTTCATCATCTTCAAATTCCATAGCTTCATTTACCACTTTTAAGCTATCAACAACATACATTCTATGTTGAATATCCATAAAAAAATTTCCTTTTTTATCAATTAACCATTTATTAGAATTTACACCTACAATTAAAAAATTAGAAAACTCTAAACATTCTTTCATCATCATAATATGCCCAGGATGGATAGGGTCAAACCCTCCAGAAACAACACTAATAATTTTATTTTCCACTTGAAATAGACTCTAAATAACTTTTTAAATTATCGTAATCTTTATCTGAAATGTAATTTGGAGAAATAGTTAATATATCTCTCCAGGATGTGAGATAATTTAAATTCACTTTCATTTTAGATATATTTTTTTTAGCTTTAGGGTANATACCATAGTAAAAAACTACATAAATATCTTTAACTTTAAGTTCATTTTGTCTTAAAGCCCTTATGAAGTGTAATTTACTTCCTCCATCAGTTGCCATGTCCTCTACTAATATTGAATGAGTATTCTTTTTAAACTCTCCTTCTATTAACTTACCTTTTCCAAACCCTTTAGGACTCTTTCTTATGTATATCATTGGATATTTCATCTTTTGACACAGAAAGGAAGAGTAGGGAATACCAGCCGTTTCGCCTCCAGCAATAATAGTCGAATTATCTTTATACTTCGATTTAATTTGTTTGCTCATTTCATTAATAATTAATTCTCTTTCTTTTGGAAATGAAATTAATTTTCTACAATCAACATAAACAGGACTTTTTTTGCCGGATGTAAGAGTAAATTGTTTTTTGAAGTCGATATTAACGCATCCAATACTTAACAGTAAGTTTGCTATCTTTTCTTTATTATTTTTGATTTTGACCTTCGACATTTTTCTGAACAATATTTAACATCATTCCATACTTTTTCCCATTTCTTTCTCCAATTAAATGGTCTTTGGCATACGACACAAATTTTAAAATCTTTTTTATTCAGCTAAATAATCTTCTCAATATCTTTATCATCGAGATTACCATTAATTATAACAAGAGGGCAATGTAACGAATTAGATTTTTCATATATAAGTTTGTCAATTAAGGGCCCTGGTTTGCCAATATCTTTACTTGTAGCGAGAATAATAGTTGAGTTAGATGAATATTTATTTAAGAAACTTATAAACTCATCAATCTCATTATATTTAAATATTTCNGATTTTGCTTTAATNNTNGATTTATCTNAGATGNAGTTATGCACNTCTTTNTGTTNTAATTTTTCNGTTATGACCTGATCTTTATCCAAAATTTTTTCAGCCCCTGATGTAAGCATCATACCTTCGCTTGCACTTTGAATAAAGCTAACAGTAGTAATATTAGATTTAGTTATTTTTGCTCTCCTAATAGCAAATTTAACTGCAGTCCACATTTCAGCACTTTGATCAATAACTACAAAATAATTTCTATTATTATTTTTTTTCATTTTTTTCTAAATATTAAATTTGTAACTAAACTAAGCAATAATGATATAGCAATCAAAATTATAATATAAATAAAAGACTCAGTTTTTAACAACTTTTCCAGTTTAAATGAAATTCCTCCTTTTTTTATTTGCAAGTTTTTAGATACCATTTTAACAATTTCATTGTTTTTTAATTCGTACATATAAACTTTTATATTTCCAGGTGAGATATTATCTGGTATCAAAAATTTTTTTAAAAATAAATTTCCACTTAAACTTTCAAGCTCCTCTTCTATNTACAAATTTTTTACTTTCATTGCTTTTCTTATTTTATGAAGTTCAAGAGAGTGATTACTGATTAGTAAATGTCTATCCTTTAAGTTAGAAAATAAAAAAATTTCATTCAAAGTCTTTTTGGGAGAAGTGAAGATCGCAAAAAAACTAGGTTGATTATTCAACTCTTTTGTCTCATTAATCCATAAAAAACCCTCTTTAACTTTTGTCGTCAATTTAGCTTTTTTATTCTCTCCTTCAAAAATGAAGATGACATCACTGTCTTTATCTTTATTTCCAAATAAAACTACTTCTTTTCCTAAAAAATTTGAGTTTATTTCAATTTCAAATTGATCTAAGGAAAAATTAGATGCAAAACCAATTTTAAAAAAAAATATGATTATTAAAATATATTTATACATAATTTATAATGAATAAGTTCTCAGGTGTTCTAAATAAATCATAAGCTAAAAATGATGAAATAATTAATAGTAACATACCAAATGTAACCTTTAAATTNTCTTGATCAAGTATATCAACTATCCTTGCAGCTAGNGCAGCTCCAATAGAGCTACTTACTATTAATCCTAAAGCCAATACAAAATCTATATTTTGATTTATGTATATTTGCAAAAATAAAGATACAAAGGATACTATCGTGATGTTAAATAGAGATGTCCCTATTACTGAAATAGTTTTCATACCTAAAAAATAAATCATACATGGAATAAGTATAAAGCCACCACCAATACCAGTTAGCCCTGTCAATACACCTATAAAAAAACCAATTAAAAGTGGTGCTAGTACACTTATATATAGTTTAGATTTTCTATACTTAATTTTAAAAGGAAGTCCATGTATCCAAGAATGCTGGTGTAATTTAAATTTTTTATTTTTATGTACGATATTAACTTTAGCTGTTTCATAAAGAATAAATACAGCAGTNATAATTAAAAGAATTATATAGATACTATTTAAATAGTTATCAATTAAACCAATATTTTTTAAATTATTTAGAATTAATACACCAAAAAGTGTCCCCACTAATCCACCAATAACCATTGTTAAGCCCATCTGATAGTCNATGTTTTTTCTTTGAAAATGACTTACAACACCAGTTGATGTNGAGGCGAATACTTGNACAGTTGTAGTTCCAACTGCAACAGCTGGAGGAATGCCAACTAGTATCAAAAGAGGAGAGGATATAAAACCTCCACCTATGCCAAAGAGCCCAGATATAAAACCAATTCCAACTCCAAGGGAAATTAATATATAAATATTTATGGATATTTCAGCAATAGGTAGGTAAAAATTCATATATTGAAATAAAATATTATACTTAAAATTAATAAAATAAATTAATGATTAAATACACTTTAGCATTTGCTTGTTCAAGCGATGGTTTTATTGCAAAATATTCTGGAGATAATCCATTTGAATGGACTAGCTTGGAAGACAAAAAACATTTAGACAAACTAATAAAGAATCATAAATGGCAAGTTATGGGCAGAAAGACTCATGAATTAAATCCAAACGAGTCTAGATCAAGAATTATTTTTTCTAGAAAATACCAAAAAATCAAACAAATTAAAAATTCAATAAATCAATATTATTTTAATCCAGATATTAATCAGTGGGATGAATTTGAAANTCTTTGCAAAGAAAGTGTTTTAATTTTAGGGGGAACNAGTGTTCATGATTATTTCTTATATGCTGATTTAATTGATGAAATTTTTATNACNNTAGAGCCTTTAAANTTTGGAAAAGGNNTACCAGCTTTTACATACATAAATTTTAGGGACNTAGTTCCTTACTTAAATGAGAGNGGATATCGTCATTCTGAAAAAAAAATTAATGATAAGGGCTCTTTGTTAGTTAATTTTTCAAAAACTTAGAAGTTCTGTATAATCATTTTTGTCGTTTACATTAAAAAATTCTATTTTTTTATTTTTTTTAAAATTTATATAATCAAATCCAATTTCTTCAGCAAATTTCATAATTTTATAACCATTATTTTTTAAAAGGACTTCATTTAATTCCGTAAATATTTTTGATGACCAAAAAGAAAACATTGGTTCGATAATATTATCAATCTTACAAATATAAACTTTACTCTTTTTTTCTGTAATTGAGATAAAATTATCTATGATACCTGTGTTTATTATTGGGGCATCAGTGGGAAAAAGTGCAAACCATAAATCCTCTTTTGAGTTTTTATATAGATCAAGAGCGCTATGTAACCCAGCTAGTGGCCCTTTGTAACCNCCAATTTTATCACTTACAACTTTATAACCAAATATTTTGTACTTACTGATATCTCTATTAGCATTAATAATAATNTCATNAGACTTTNCTTGAAGACTTTCNATTAAAATTTCAATGAAATACTTATCTTTAATTTTTAAAAAACTTTTATTTTCATAACCCATTCTGGAGGATTTACCACCCGTTAGTATTACAGATACAAGCTTACTCATCTTTGGTATATCTGAATTCTCCAGATAAAATATTTAACCGTTTACCTCTAATTCTTCCAATCATTGTTAAATTTTTCTTTCTAGCTATTTCAACTGCCCAAGCAGTGAAACCTGATCGAGATAATAGTATTGGTATTTCCATTTTGATACATTTCAATACCATTTCACTTGTCAGCCTGCCAGTAGTGTAAAAAGACATTTCTTTTGCGTCTATTTTCTTATCAAGTATCAAACCAGCAATTTTATCAACAGCATTATGTCTCCCCACATCTTCAAAATAATACAAAGGTTTATCTCCCTGACATAAGACGCAACCGTGTATTGCACCTACAGATAAATATAAACTTGGCTCAGTATTAATTTTTTTGGATAAATTCATAAGCTGTTGATGATCTATTCTTATTTTTTTATTCAAGGAAATGGTGTTTATTTCTTCAAATAAGTCTCCAAATACAGTCCCTTGTGCACAACCAGAGGTATTTACTTTCTTCTTTAATTTTTCTTCATAATTAGTTTTACTCTTTGTTCTTACAACAACTGTCTTTAGGTCTTTATGAAACTCAATCTTTTTTACATCGTCTATATTATTAAGCATTCCCTGATTGAATAAATAACCTATAGCTAAATATTTTGGATAATCTCCTATAGTCATTATTGTCACTATTTCTTGGTTGTTTAAGTATAGCGTGAGTGGTTTTTCTTCAATGATTGGAATTTTTGTTATTTCGCCTTTTTCATTAATTGATTTTTTTAATTTAAATAAAGATCTGTTATTTACACTAGGTTTGATTAAAAAATCTGTCATTTTTTTATTGATTGTATTATGGTGACAAGGTGAAAACAATAGCTGTTATTGGTTGGAAAAATAGTGGCAAAACTACTTTAGTGAGTAATTTAGTAAAATTTTTTAAAGAAAATAAAATAAAAGTTGGTGTGGTAAAACATGCTCACCATTCTTTTGACATTGATCATCCTAATACAGATAGCTATAAAATTAGAAAATCCGGAGCATATAAAACTACACTAGTATCAGATAAAAGACTTGCATTCATAGAAGAGAAAGCTGAGTCAGATATTAATTTAGAACGTCTGGTAGAAATAAACAAAGATTGTGACTTGCTAATATTTGAAAAAGGAAGCGTTCATCGTCCTCTTCCAGAAGCTCTTCCATCTCGGAAATGGACAATGGAGCATCTGCGGAGATTTCAGCAATGACTTTTCCACGGCGCATCACCATCAACCGTTTCGCCTTCAAACGGATCGCCTCAATGGGATCCCTTGCTTCCAAAAGCACCAAATCCGCATTGCAACCCGGTTTGATCCCATACCCTTCCAGGTTCATGATGCAGGCGGCATTTGCCGTGACCGCCTGAAAACAGGATTTCATCGCCTCGACCCCGGTCATCTGGGCCACATGCAATCCCATACTTGCCACCTCCAGCATGTCGGCAGAACCGAGGGGGTACCAGGGGTCCATCACACAGTCATGGCCGAAAGCGACATTGATGCCGGCTGACATCAATTCCGGCACGCGGGTCATCCCCCGTCTTTTGGGATAAACATCCTGTCTCCCCTGGATGGTGATGTTGATCAACGGATTGGCGATGGCATGCATTCCCGATTCCGCCATCAGGGGAATCAGCTTACTCACATAGTAGTTATCCATCGAGTGCATCGACGTCAGGTGGGATCCGGTCACCCTCCCCTGGAGTCCAAACCTCAATGTCGCCGAAGCCAGGCTCTCAACATGGCGTGACATCGGATCGTCGCTTTCGTCACAGTGCATGTCCACCATCAATCCCCGTTCCGCGGCAATCCTGCACAATGCGTCCACAGAATGCCTTCCATCCTCCATCGTCCTTTCAAAATGCGGAATGCCTCCCACGATTTCCACTCCCAGATCCAGGGCCTTGAGGAGGTTGGTTTCTGCATTTTCTGAACGGTAGAAGCCGTCCTGGGGAAATGCCACCAACTGCAGGTCGAGGTAAGGCTTCACCTGCTTTTGAACGTCGAGCAAGGCTTCCACCGCAAGCAACCGAGAATCACAAACATCCACATGACTCCGGATGGCAAGCAGTCCCTGGGAAACCGCCAGATCACAATAACGCAAGGCCCGGTCTTTGATGGCCTCCTGGGTCAGATCGGGTTTCAGTTCTCCCCAGAGCTGGATTCCTTCCAACAGGGTCCCAGACTGGTTCAAACGAGGCAGTCCAAGACTGAGGGTCGCGTCCATGTGAAAATGGGAGTCCACAAACGGCGGGGAAAGCATGCAGTTGCTGCCATCAGTGGTCACTGATGCTTCAGCATCCAGGTTTTTTTCAACNGCGATGATCTTTTCNTCACGAATCCCGACATCCACCCCTTCAGTCCCGTCGGGAAGATTGATGTTTTGAATAAGGTGATCAAACGGCATTTCCGAACTCTCTTTGCTTAATCATGAAGGAGGGATGGTNNTAGGTCACTNATGCATCAGGTTCCAGGATGTTTTCCTGGACAAACATCCGGTCCCTTCGACTGACATGCGCCATCGAGTCAGCAGCAACCCTCTTGCCGATTTCAGTCTGGTAGGCGGCTTCAAAATCTTCTTGGGAATCAAACCACAATTCTGAAACTCCGTCATAAAGTGCGTCCTCCGACTCGACCACATTGAAGCAGATCCNTCTGACTCCAGGAAGTTGACGTGCCAAGGGTGCATGTTCCCCAATCCACCAGCTGCGGAAATCCTGAATGCTGTTGTCTTCCCGTCTTTTCAGTAAAATCATTGCTTTAAACATCGTTCTCCTGATTTTGTATCAAATCCTTGTNCTTGCCAGNGGTCTNCCNGAATCGGCAACCGNCACGGCAATCAGCATCTCATCTTCGCGGGGAGCATCGGGAATGGAGATTTCCATTGCATCCATATGATCAAAACTCCAGATGCTGTCCTTATTCGTGATCGGAAGCACCAGGACCGATCCGGGGCCTCCCATTTTTTTTGTGGAGGGGATGATATCATCTCCCTTTTCCACAGCCTCACGGACGGGCTTTCCGAAACGGGGATGAAGTATTGCTGCCGCATGTTCGATTTCTCCACCGGTTCCAATCACGGCCCCCTTCCCGTAACTCGTAATCGATCCTGGTTTCACCCCAAGAGCCTCAACAGCCCGGGTCGCCAGCAGGCCTCCGATTTCTGCCCCAAGATCGAACATGGGCTCGAGATCCTCAACATATCGACCTGCATAGGGATTATGAAAGACTCCTGCCGCCAGGGCTTTTCTTGCAGGAGGATCGACATTTTTTTGCATTTCCTGATGAATTTCATCGATTTGAATGACCAGCCTGCGGATTTTTAATTCGAGTTTCATGAATTATTTTTTGTCAGCTTAAGAAAGTTCAACATCGGTAAAAAACCATTTTTTGATGCACCAGCCATGCCTGGGATGGGATTCTTTCAAAAAGTGAATTGACCCTCGACATACACGGCGTTAGCTTTTAATGAAACNGTTTTTTTATGCATCCACATTCAGGGCAAAACAGAGATGAGTGTTTATGGATACCTAAAGAGAGTTGGATGGTTTTTCCTACTGCTGTTCATCATCAACGGTCATGAAATTCAAGCAGTNGATCTTCCTNCAACCAAGACCGCATCCCCGGAAACCGTTTTCGGCGGTGTTGGACGGCTCTATGAAGACTGGCATGCAGGATATGATTTCATGATCATGAGTACCCCCCACACCTCGGCTCATCGGAGCCTGGGNATCACCAACCGTGCTCTCTGGCTCGAGTGGTGGACTTCAGACCAGTTTGGAGTCAAAGGATTTTATTCAACACAACACTTCCAATCCTTTGGAAATGATGAATTTGACATAGCTTCCCGGCATGTTGGTGGATTGTTCAAAGGGCGCTTCCCGATCAATCCCGAATGGCAGGTAACCGCTGGCATAGGAATGGCACAATCCGTTACCCAGTTTCCAGAAAAGAGCAAATCAAGCAACATGCTTGTCAGTGAATTCAGGATAGGAGTTAGGGTTTATGAACATTGGACCACTGAGCTTGGCTTGATGACTTTAGATGGTGCTAGCGGGGATGGTCCTGAAGACTCGCGACTGGGTTCCACCAACTACCTGATTGGGATCGGATATGGATTTTAATTTACCAACGTAATACAGAACACAATGCAATTACCCAATGTTGAACAGTTAGATTCAGAAGACAAAAACTGGTTTGCCCGTGCGATCGCAGGAATGGTCGTTGCTGACGGAAGGGTCGATGAAAGTGAAACCGCCTTTTTGAAAGAAGCCCTGGGGTTTCTTGAAGATCGTTCNCAAGTGGAACAGATCATGGGCATTGTCAAACAGGGAAAGCCGCCTGAAATGCCTGCTGCAAAAATCGACTCGAAGCAGGCGTTCATCATGCTCAAGTACCTTTCCGAGTTGATGGTCGCGGATGCACATCTTTCTCCCGGAGAGGTCCGTTTTTTTCTCTATAGCGGCAGGCTATTAGGATTCACTCCTGATATTTTGACCAAACTCTGGAAGACCGCGCGCGCACAACTTGAAGCAACCCTTCCCAAGGCTGTTGCACAGATCGGCAACCAAACCGTGGAAATCACCNTAACCGANTTGCACGACTCAAAATTCAGNTTTCGTTTCGGCCANGCTCTGACTCCAAACTGTAAAATCATCCTTAAACTTCACCGCAGTGATGGGAGCTTCTGGGATCCGATNGCCTGCAGNATGGCCGGCCAACACCAGGACAAATTCGATCAGNGCAGTTTCACCATCTTAGGAAGATTTGAACAGAAAGTTGCGGAACCCCATGGGATTTTACAGATTCTTCATCCTGATCAATTCACAGGTCATGATGAAAACATTCTGAAACCCAACAAAGATTCCCTGATGGGGCGTTTGGTTCATTGTTTCCTTTGCAATGAACCCCGTGTCCCGCATTACGTATTAAGATCCAGGAGCATGATTACGGCTCCCAACATTTTCGGGGTTCCTGCCTATGAAAAACCTGCAGGCAACCTTCAGTTTTGCGATTACAATCTGATTCAGATAACCACCTGTCCAAAATGTGGATTTTCTGCAAATGACCTGAGTTTCTTCAAAAAACAAAACACGGATGAACCTCCATTCAACGTCGAGAAACTCAATGAAGTTTGGGGAGAAAAATCGAAATCGCTTTATGAAGAAGCACAAAAATCCAAAGAAAGTTACTTCACTGAAGACCGTAGTGTGAATGATGCGCTACTTTCTTATGATCTTGCGATTCTTTCCATGAATCAACTCGCGGAAATCGAAAAGGATCCCAAAAAGAAAATCAATTACATCCGAAAGGTTGCCTCACTGCTCCTATTTCAAGCAGAAGTGTTGATGGAAAACCAACAGAGGGCTAAAGCAGAAAGCAATCTCGAAGAAGTGGTAAAGGCCTTGGAACCGGTTTTTCAGAACATGGAAGGCGCAGTGATCATCCATACGGCATTGCTCATCTTTCAAATCAAGATCTACTTTGGAGATACCCAGTCTGCGGCGCAGTACATGAAATTCATGGACGGTTATGATCCCGATGGGAAACTCGACCCCAATGGTGAAGAAGCGAAGGAACTCAAAGTCTCTTCCAATAAGCTTAAAGCAGTCTTTGATGATCGAGAAATACTGAACAAGGACAGCCTCAGCCGCTTTCACCTGGATGAATAAATGATCAACAATTAAAATTGATAACCAAAGAACCCCTCTAAAACGATTTTTTCAATGCCTCCGGAAGAAACTTCAGAAGCTGTTGCCCAAAAAACTGAAAAAGTTGGCGAAACAGAAACCAGACCCAAAAACCAGAAAATCTTAATTCTGCTGCCTGAAGAACTTCAGAAGAAAATGAAGGGACCTTTAAGGAATCGATTCAATGCACTCGAGGTGATTGTTCCGGTGGAAACTTTTGAGATGAAAGAAGAGGAACAGAATAAATTTCAGTGGATTCTCAAATTTCCCTGGGACGTTCCTCAAACTCCGGATCATAAACCTGCGGACCCCCGACTGGTATTTCGGGTCCAGGGGATGGCGAAAATCAACTACAAAAAACTNGAGCAGACTCACAATAAAAACTTTGACAATCTGAAAACACGTTGTTTCGAGCTGATCGAGTCATTGCATTCGCGTCAAAGGAGTAGTGCATTTTTAAAACTGGCTCAAAGAGATGCAATGCTNAGACAGAAAATCATTCATGAGATCAAACTAAAAAAGAAAATTGAACATCTCAACCGCTCGATGATCCAGGTGGAAAAACCTTACCACCAAGCNATTAACTATATTTTTGCCACAGCCATTGAACAACTTACCGGAGTGGCAGTCCTGGACGGNCTGATGAAGGGTCTGGTCAAGATCATGATTGTCGACGATCTTGGGACAAGGACACTTGACGGAATGGTTGCATTGAATTATAGCAGAAAATATCTNTCNTTCATGAGCTCATCTGAACTTGAAACTAAATTCAAGGCATTCAAACAGCAACATTTGGAAGACCAGGAAAAAGAAACCAACATCTCAGAGTTCATCTTCAAATCTCCGGATTTTGAAAGCATCGATATCGTNTTCTTCAATCGTTGGAATTTTTCTGATGATGAATTCCTTGTTCCTGTTTTATTAAGGAAGAAAACCATTTTAAGCAAACAGGAGCAGAGGAAAAGCAATCAGAATCCAGAATACATTGAAAAACAAATTGAGAGTGAAACTAATTCCATCAAACAGGCAGAGAAAAACCTGAAAGAGGTNCTGAAGGAAATCAATAAAATGGAGAAAGGGCGATATCAGGAAGAGGATGAATATCAAGCCTTGCGAAGTTCACAAAAAAGAATCCAAAAAGACATCGATCGGAGAAAAAACCGACTCAANTCCTTAGAAAAACCTGTTAAACAATCCGATCAGGCNGTGGTGATNAAATTTGACCTCTATGAAACNTTCAAAGAGAAACAATCGTTCATGGATCGCTTAGGCGATAAAGTCGCCGACTGGGGATTGGATTCACTTTGGGAAAAGCATATGAATCCTGATGACCGTTTCAGTTTTAACAAACTGCATCAGATGTCCGGGGTCGCTAAAGAATGGATCAAAAGAAACAATGAATACAACCGATCCAAACTCTTTACCGAAAGATTAAAAGATCAACTGAACGATTTTGCAGGAAAGTACGGGATGCTGGTNAAAGAATCCAGATCACGTGCGGCGGGGCCAGGAAGTTATCAGCCGATGCTCGATGATCATATATTGGATTCGCTGGAACTTGCAGTGATCAACTGTGAAATTCTGAACCGTATCGAACAATCGCGTGAAAACGCAAAGGATCAACTCTGATTCAATCCCTACCTCCAAGGGAACCTACCTTCTTTTCCTTTCCAATACAAAATCACAAAAGATCAATATCGGAAAACAGGGAGACTTCCTGTTTCCTTCCGGACTTTTGGTCTATGTCGGGAGTGCATTTGGATCTGGAGGTCTAANGGGCAGGATTTCACATCATCTGAGAGTCANTCGAAAATGCCACTGGCATATCGATTATCTGCTTCAGAAGATGCCTGTCTGCCAAGTCTTATATTCCGAAAACCCGAGAAGACTCGAACATGAATGGGCCATGCTCTTGGAGAGAATCCNGGAACTTANCATCCCGATGAAACGATTCGGCGCATCCGATTGTCAATGCGCTTCCCATCTCTTTCACATCCCTTTCCAATACGGGGACATCCAAATCGAGCAGAAATTGAAGGAAGATGTCATGAAGATCTCAGTTCTTTAGCAATTAGGTCCGCATTAATAAAATTCTGGATGATCTCCTGATTTACCATTTAATCGAGTGAGGCATCAAACCATTTTCGAATTTCTTTCACGAAGTTTTCGAATGTATCAAGGTGAAGCATATTGGGACCGTCACTGGGTGCGTTATCAGGATCATTATGGACTTCTGCAAAAACCACATCCGCACCGCATACCATCCCGCATCGCATCATGTATTTCGCAAAAGATCTATCGCCGCCACTNTGATCTCCCTGTTTTCCAGGCATCTGGACACTGTGCGTTGCATCAATCGCTACCGGCCAACCAAACGTTTTGAGAATCGGAATNGATCTGAAATCCACTACCAGATTATTGTAGCCAAAGGTAGTACCACGTTCGGTCAAGATGATTTGATCACAGCCAAAAGAAATCAATTTTTCTTTAACATTTCCCATTTCCTGTGGTGAGAGGAACTGTCCTTTCTTCACATTCACCGGCTTGCCGGTTTGGGCTGCAGCTTTCAACANGTCAGTTTGCCTACATAAAAATGCAGGGATTTGAAAGATGTCGACAACATCCAATTCTCCGGGTTGATGAGATTCATGAACATCCGTTAAGATTTCCAGATTGAATTTCTTTTTTAATTCCCGAAATCCTTCAATTGCATTTTCTGCCCCCCGAAAGCCCTTTAAACTGCTGCGGTTTGCCTTATCAAAACTGGTTTTGTAAATGAAATTAACATCATGCTTTNCNCAAACAGCCAGNAATTTTTCTGCAATTGCTTCTGCATGAGAATATCCTTCCCANACACAGGGNCCCGCAATCAGAGACGGTTTTTTATGAATATTCTTATAAAATTCAGACACTGCTGCCTACTGTCTTACGAATGATGTCATCATGACTGAATTCTGCCCAATACAACTCGAAAGCCACTCCATCTTCAAGTCCTTCNAACTGATGGACAAAACCTGGCCTGACCCTGGTAAAATCCCCGGGTTTCAAAATTGTTTCGTCAATCAGGTCTGCCTGGTCATTCTGCCATACGCGGACAAGCAATTTGCCGCTCTCACAGAAGAAACCATTCCATTTGTATTGATGAAAATGCTCAGAGCATTTGAATCCTGATTTAAAACTGATTCGGTGAAATTCCAAAATGCTGTTGGCATGAACCAACTCGGTCTCACCCCAAATTTTTCCTGCTTTCATAAATACCTCTTTGACTTTGTTTGGTGTCCCTTCCTTGTTTAAAATCATTCGTTCCTGAGAATCTTTATATTAAATTGACTGGATTTGAAGACTGACTGAATCCAAATCTTCAGGATTATCAATGGATAGATGTTCGTGTTCGGTTAAAACCGTTTGAATACGGTAACCTGCTTCAAGAAATCTCAACTGTTCTAATTTTTCCAGATTTTCCAATTTCCCTGCGGGNATCGAGTGGAAATTTTCAAGGATGCTGCGACGGTATCCATAAACCCCATGGTGTCCAAAGAATTCGGCATGAGCCATCCATTCTGAAATATCCCTGTCACGTACAAAAGGGATCGGGTTTCGGGAAAAATAAAGAGCTTCTCCCTGATGCCCGCATACCACCTTGACCAATGCGGGATCTTTCAATTGATCAATGGTTTTAATCAGCCATACCGGTGTTGAGATGTCAGCATCAGAATCGGCCAACTCCTGAATGATATTTCCAATCAAAGCGGGTTCGACAACAGGCTGGTCCGCCTGAACATTGACGATGATCTCTCCGGGAAGTTGATCGATCACCGAAGCGATTCTTGCGGTTCCGGACGAACAGTCCGGGTCACTCATCAGGGCTTTTGCAGACGTTGAAGAAACCGAGTCATAGACTTCCTGACTGTCGGTGACAACAAAAACTTCTTCAACAAGTTCCGTCTCAAGGCAGCGTTCAATCACATGGTGCAGCATCGGTTTCCCNTTNATTTCGAGGAGCACTTTCCTCGGCAAACGGGTCGAACCGATGCGTGCAGGAATGGCCACAACAGGTTTCAATGCTGAATTTTTTCCGGATGTCATTAGAAACCGTTCACCATGAATCAAAACCCATTTGCTTCCGTCCCAGTGGAGTGAGATCCTCCATCAATGCCCTTCCCTGAAAATCCATTTCATAATCTTCCTCAGCAAAATCAGGAGAACTTCTCCCCTCAAGAAAGCAGGGTTTTTGTCTTTCAAGGAATGTTTGGTTTCTTTCACATAAAGGAGCCGCGCCGATGTAGATGACACTGCTCATCTGGTTTCCCTGGTGAATATCCTCAACTCCATGAACCACATCACTGTGCCACCAAACGGTATCGCCGGGCTCGACTCTGGGGATGCTGACCAAACCTCTGAGCAGAAGTGAATGCCATTCTGCGGTGACAGCCTGGGCCCTCCCCGGTTCTGCTCCACAAAGTACTTCTTCAGGAACATCTTCCAGCATTGGACGCATCAGGATGTAGGCAATCGTGTCAATGCAGGGGATCAACTGCAAAGTTCCGTCACCTGGTCCCTGCGAACTCAGAGCGGTCCAACCCTGCCAGGTCCTGAAGGCCCTGCAAACAGCAGGAGAATCGATCCCCTCGGCCTCATAGCGAAAGGCTCCTGAATAGGGNTTATATTTCTCCCACTCGGTTTCAAAAATTTTCGAATAGGTTCGTTCNTAAGCNGGGTCCAGCCAGCGTTCCACCGAACCGGCATCCATGTGNGGGGACAATCCCAGACTTTGATCCCCTGGTTCTCGCATCCTGATCCGATCTGCATAGGTGCATTCCCGGTCGGGATGAAAATATTTTTGCCCGTTGGACTCGAAATCCCATAAGCGGTTGAGAAAGGACCTCGTTTTCGCCATCGCTTCATCCTGGCGGGCTTCGATTTGTGCTTTAGACCAGTAAATTCCATAGATCTGGGGACGGTCTGACTTGAGGTCGCTGAAGTAGCGATCCAGTCCTTCCTTTTGTTTGGAAAAATAATCATTCTCCTGGACGTAATCTTCCAAACTTTGAAACCAGGCTTCGGCTCTTTCCCTTGGAAAAACATTCCGAATGACAACCGACCCAGATTTTTTGATTTGTTTGATCACCCCCTCATCAACATTCCCGTTTTCAATTCGATGAAAATCTAATTCGGGGATCGTGGATTTGCCTAAGGAATTTTGTTCTTCAATCACTTCTATTTGTTCCGTGAGCTTTTCTTCCAACCATTTAAATCGATTTTCAAATTTCGGATGTTTATCCCGAAATTGTTTTTTCAATAAAACCGTTTGTTCCTGAAATTGATCTAGGTCCAAATTCACCATTTTTCGTTCAGAATGATCTTTATTGAGAAGAAAAACTAAGAACTCATCCAGGTTTGTAGACCCTGTTTGCTTCAGGGTCCTGATCACTCGCTTCCAAACCCATCAATTCATTCCATGCTTCTTCACTGATGGGATATTCAGCCCAGTCCAGAGTTTGCTGGATTTGATCCGGTTGACTGATTCCGCAGATGGTTGAAGCAATTTTTTCTGATTTCATTGAAAATTGAAGTGCTGCTGCACCGATTGGAATCTGGTGTTTTTGACAGACTTCTTCGATTTTTTTCACCGGTTCGAGCATTTCATCACTGGCCTCCATGTAGACCATCCTTCTGCAGGCCTCACTTCCTTTCGCCAGCACTCCGCTCGAATAGGGCGCCGCATTTAACACCGTGATATTTTTTTCGTTNGCCAGNTCAATCAATTTGTTCGCATTCCGGTTNATCAGGGTATAACGATTGTGGGTGATCATCGCATCAAACTCCCAGTCTTTCAGGAGTTCCATCATGACTTCGACTTTTCCAGCCGCCAACCCGACCGCTTCGATCAATCCTTCTTCTTTCATTTGAAACAGCGCTTTTAACGANCCTTGATCACCACGAACCTGATCAAGGTCCTTGGCATATTCCGGATCATGNAGATGNACCAACTGAAGCCGGTCGAGCCCTAAAGCGCTGAGACTCTCNTCAAGTGAACGCCTTGCTCTTTCACCGTCAAAATCATTGGTATCCATATTCCGGTCCAATTTNGTTGAAATCACAAAACCTTCAGGAATCCCNCCGATTTCTTTGAGGACTTTCCCGATTCTCTCTTCACTTCGGCCAAATCCATAATTCCGGGAAGTATCAAGAAACTGAACCTTGCTTCCGAATATTCCATGAAGTGTTTCCCTCGCCTGATCTTCGCTGACATCATAACCGTANGTGTCCGGCATTCCTCCCAGGGCCGTGGCGCCAAATCCAAGATTAGACACCCTCAGCCTTGTCGATCCAATGTTTGTATAGGTTACTTCCATTTCTGCAAAATATTTTCAGTATTGATCATTTCATGAATTAATTTTTTGTTGAACATTCATGGTCTGATATAAGCGTGCTGATATCAAATCGAATCCATACCCAAGTTTGATTAACCATTTTAAGGAAGCNNTCAATCCAGCCAGATCAACCGTAAGCCTGCTGCCAAAAAAGCCAATAAAACGGCCTTTCGGAAGAGTTCAGCAGAAAGTTTATGTCTGACAAGTTCCCCTATTCTAAATCCGATTAATGTTGGAATGATGCACAGCATCGAAAGCATCCCCAAATCAAGGGAAAGCATTCCGTTAGCCCAGAAACCGATCAACAAGGGGATACTTCCTACACTGAAAAGGAAGCCTGCTGCTGTAATGAATGTCTCACGGTCAGCATTTTTCCCAATCAAGTAAATCACCAGAGGAGGGGCCCAGATAGAAGTCAGGCCGCCCATCACTCCGGATAAGCTTCCAAAAAAAAGCTGAAAAAAAGAATCCCCCCTTGTGGGAAGATGGTAATTTGGGAAAGCATAGGAAGTTAGACAAAAAAGAATGATCGCAAATCCAATCACCATNCGNATTTGCTCTGATTCCAACCTTGCGGTGAAGATCGTTGTCAGAGCCAGGGTGATGAAAATGGCAATCCCCATGNATCGGAACTTTATTGCCACCGGCTTCCGGTTCGGTGCATTAAAAAACTGCCGGAAATTGGTCACAAGAATTGGAAACACCACCAAGGCTATGGCGATCTTTGGAGGCAGAAACAAGGCCATCACCGAAACCGAAGTGGTCGGCAAACCAACACCGAGGGTGCCTTTGATCGTTCCGGCCAATAAAAAAATCACACTAACCATGATNNTCAAGGTTAAGAAATCTAAATCCTGCTGAGCCTCCATCATGATTTCATCTCAATGAAAAAAAGACCGGATGAATAGATTGATCTTGATTGCTTTCCATTCCAATGGACTTAAGATGTTTATCATGAANGNATAAATTCCTNGAAAAAACTTTAGGTCAGTTTAACCCACTGATCAATNNAACAAAAAACTCCTTTTTTTATCCTTTTCTCAACAAACATTAATGCTTTCTTCCTCGCGTTTCCTNTGGATGGGGGTTTCAAGTTGGGTTCTTTTCGCTTTTTTAAGTGCTTTGACCAAATTATTCCGGGCAGAGTTGGATCCTTTGGCATTGGTGATTCCATGGATCGGTTTGAATGCCTTAGTGGTAGGAATTTACATTGTATTACAAAATGGTCTTAAGGGATTCCAAACCACCATTCTTCATGTCCATATTTTCCGGGGAGTCTTGGTTTTTTTCCCATTTCTGATCGGTGTTTATGCCATCCGTCATTTGCCTTTGGGACAATTCATGACCATCGTCAACCTGTCCCCGGTTATTCTGACCCTCTTTGCGGCAACCTGGCTCAAAGAAAAAGTTGGAAGGAGGGAGTGGATTTCACTTCTCATAGGTTTTGTTGGAATGCTGATCTGTATCCGTCCGCAATTTGATTTCATCTTTCTTTTGTCTCTTGCACCTTTACTTGATGCAATTTCAATTGCATTTGGCAATGCCCTAATCCGGCGTTACCCGGAGGAACCTACACTCAATTGGGTTTTTTACCAAGAAGCTCTTGGGTTTTTGACGGGGGTGAGTGTTTGGATGTTTCTAGATTTAACTCTGCCCGATTTAAATCAGTTACAGTTCATTCCACTTTTCGTGGTGGTTGACCTTATCGCTATGTCGATGAACTACCACGCATTCCGTAAAGTCCGTGCTGCAAAATTATCTCCCTGGTTCTATGTACAGATTCCTGCAGCAACACTATTTGGNTTTTTATTATTCGAGGAAATACCTCAATGGACCGTAGTNATTGGAGGGATGCTGATCATCTCGGGAGGTCTTTTGAACAGCCTTAGACTGAACCCCAAAAAATAGAATTTTTATAATTAAAGCGCGGATTCCTCAGAATCCTGATAAGCATATTGGAGTGTTGCCGGTTGGGGGCTTTTTAGGCGGGACCANTTTTCACTTATTATTTTATACTGNCCATTTTCTTGTGTGATGAACAGTTCTTTCATCCCTATGTCCGTNATGTTGGATGAAGAGTAATCCTGGACAAATCTGACATGGACCACATTTTTNCTTTCCAAAATAGACAAATCACTAATATGGATTTTTCTCTGTTCTATTCTTTTATTCAGAACCCGTTTTCTTTTTGCCCAGCTTTTATAATTGGAACCACCAGTTCTGAATTTTTCTGAATAGAAACTCANNTAATGNTCAACATCNTCNGATTCCCAGGCTCTTTTCCAGAGTTCCACAAATGCCAACAGTGCCTGTTGTTTTTGGTTTCGTTCCTGAGCATTGACGAATCGGACTTCTTCCTTGATGATCACCGGAGTTGAGGCCAATGTAACAAATTGACTGAGGTCTAGAAAATCGGGATTACTGACCGAGATACAACCTCTGGTTGCCACCGGTTCTCCTTCTGATGTNCCATGAATCCAGATACCATCCCCGTTCTTACCATAGAGTACGAGGTCAAGATAGTTGGGATAGGTCAGTTCAAAAGAACCGACNCCATAAACATTNGCGGCCTTTCCAAAATATTCTGCCAATTCCAAACCGGACCAGGATTTAAATAACCAGTAAACCCCGTTAGGCGTTTTCAAATCGCCTTCCCTGAGTTTATCTCCTGTTTTCTTTCCGGTGGTACAAGAAAAACTTTGTTTTAATTCCCATTCATCCTGGAACTGGTAAACCATTAACCGACAGTAGGATTTATCAACCACCAGTACCGTAGACCCAGGATAATCAAAGAAAATCATGGAAGACGGCAACAGTTCATCTGCTTTCACAGAAGACAGATGAAACAAAAATAGAAATATCAGAAGGAAAGATTTAAAAAACGACATAGGTATTTTGAGCAATCTGCTCAGGATCCATTAACCTGAATGGTTCAGGGATGATAATTTCTTTTTATAAAGCCATAAAACAACACCTACTATCATGGCTATTGGAAGAATAATCAATATAAGTGTGGTGAGATAAAATGCCCCTAATGTTTCTTCGGTTCCAGAAAAACACACGGCACAGGCTTTTAAGATGGATGGGAAACCCGTGAAAAAAGTCAAAACCGTAAATACTTTAATTCCNGTTTTGTTTTTTAATTCTCCAAACCAATTTTTACTCATAATGTTTTTGTCAGGAATATTTTAAATCAAATAAACCAATGTGTAGAGTAAGGGCCAGATACCAACGACAAAATACCAGAGAATTTGCATCGGGAGTAAGTTGGATGAAATGGTTTCAAAAGATTTCTCTCTTTTAAAATGAANGAAACCATAGGTCATCAAAACTAANGCGCCAAATACATGCAGNCCGTGGGCTCCGATGATGAGATAGAATAAAGCTCCGTAAACACTGGAACTGAGTGTCATACCAAATTGAAGCAATTGAACCCATTCATAACCCTGCAAAACTAAAAAACAAAATCCAAGCAGTATTGCCCCAAGATGGAATTGAGAGGCTTTGGTGATCAGATTATTTTTAAGGAACTTCCTGGACTGATAAACCGCAAACGCGCTTATGATCAATAACAGGGTATTAAAGGCAGTAGATTCAATGGGAAGTCGAGGCTGCCCCCAAGGAGGCCATTCTTCGAGACCGGCTCTGATAATGAGGTAGGCACTGACCAAGCCGGAGAAGAACATCACTTCCGTGATGATGAAAATCACCATCCCGAAAACACCACTGGGGACGATCGGTTTCCGTTTTGGACGGTTTTCTAAATTTACTTCACCTGCAACCAGTAAATGTTGCAGGAGCGACCACTTCATAGACGTTGTTCAATACAAGTATTGTCTGCGATGCAATCTTTCCACTGTTGCCCTGAACTGTTCATGATATCTGCCGCAACCCCAAAATAAAATACCCCCAGAAATGTTACGCAGATTATCAATAGATACCAAATTATCTTCTTTTCAAATTGNAGATGCATGAATTTGGCAGCCACCATAAATGTTTTAACTGCAGCAATACCGAAAGCNGTCACAACAGTAACCCATGGGATTTCCAACATCGGACCTGCAACACTGATCGCAAGGAGAATAAGNAGCCAGAACCAGATTTTNATATAATTNGGATGTGCNTGTGCTTCACTCACAATTATGTCCTCTACAANGGGTTAAAANTTNGCAATGTAAAGAATGGGNAAAAGNAANATCCAAACGATGTCGACAAAGTGCCAATACAATCCAATCAGTTCTACCCTTTGGAGATTGTGATTTTTTCTAACATCAAAAGAGATCATGCCCATGATCACCATTCCTCCGATGACATGGAGNGCATGAAGGCCCGTTGCTGTAAAATAAAAGGACCAAAAAACATTTTCAGTCAAAGTTATCCCACCATAAATCTTGGATGAATACTCGTAGGTTTTTACCAGCAAAAAAACCAGCCCTCCGCCAATAGTGAACCAGATGTAGCGAAAAGATGCCTGAATATCTCCTTTTTCAGCAGCCGCATGAGCCAAGACGATGCTCAAGCTCGAGGTGAGCAGGACAAAGGTATTAAAGGCACCAGCAGCAGTACTGGTCATGTCTGCATCTTCAAATCCAGGAGCATTGTTGAATTTGAAAAGCAGGAAGCACATGATCAAGCCTCCAAAGATAAAAATTTCGGAAGCTAAAACCCACCAAACAGCCAACCTGCCGGTAGGAATGCCGGTTCTCATTCGATGAGTTGCAATGGGGCCTTGTAATGACATTTTGGTATCTCTCTATTATTTATTGATTAGGAGCAAGGTGTTGAGGCCAATAATCCTCTTCTCTTCCAGGAACACTATATTCATAGGGTCCCCTGTAGATTGTTGGAAGCTCTGCAAAATTGCCATGTGGAGGAGGAGAAGATACCGTCCATTCCAAAGTGTTAGCTTTCCATGGATTAAGGGGTGCTTTCTTTCCTTTGAACATGCTGTTAAAGAAATTATAAATAAAAACAAATTGGAACAGTAACAAAATCACTAAGGATACTGTTGCAAATATCCTGATACTCTGAAGATCAGGAGAAGCGAGGTCAGGATATTGGGTGAAGTCAGCGATCCTTCTGTGTTGGCCGGCCATTCCCACCAGAAAAAGCGGTAGGAAAAGGCCGTTGAAAGGAATGAAAGTTCCCCAAAAATGAATCTTGTTCAGGGTTTCATCCATCATCCTTCCAAACATTTTTGGAAACCAATAAGTTATCGCAGCAAACATTCCGATGATGGTGATCGGGAAAAAGGTATAGTGAAAGTGTGCAATCACAAAATAACTGTCATGAAAATAAACATCCAAAGCACTGGCNCCCAAATAAATTCCTGTGACTCCGCCTATCAGAAATGAAACCAGGAATCCAAGGGCCCACAACATGGGTGTGGAGAATTCAATCGAACCCCCATATAGAGTGGCAATGAATGAAAAAAGCATCTCTGCAATCGGAATTGAGATCAAAATGGTGGTCACCACAAACACATTCGCCATTCTGGGATCGATCCCGGCAACAAACTGATGATGGGCCCAGACGATGAAAGAGAGCCCTCCGGTTCCAAATGCTGTGTAGAGAATGGTGCGATAACCAAACAGTTTCTTCCTGGAAAAAACGGTTATGATTTCAGCTACGATACCCATGGTCGGTAATAGAACCACATAAACTTCAGGATGTCCGAAGAACCAGAACAGATGTTCCCAAAGTAATGGATCTCCGCCACCCGAAGGAATGAAAAATGANGTTCCTAGACGCTGGTCAAAAAAGAGCATCACTGCTCCTGCTACCAAAGGACCAACGGAGGCCATAAAAAGGATCACAGCAATGTTGATCATCCAAACCACAATTGGGATGTCCATCATCCCCATACCTGGTGCACGTGCATTCATGGTGGTAGTGACAAAATTAATCCCNCCTAATAGAAAAGCTACAATTTCCAAAAACACTGCTAGCAACCATAAAGATGCTCCCCAGTTAGTAAGATTATAGGCAGCAACTGCAGACAAAGGAGGATATGAAGTCCAAGCTCCACCAAACCCACCCCCTGTAACAAAAAAGGAAAGGATCAAAACCAAAGCACTAACTAAAAATATTTGATAAGAAAGTCGGTTGAGCCTTGGAAAAACCATGTCATCACAACCGATCATCAGAGGAATCAACCAATTTCCAAACGCTGCAATGAGTACTGGCATGGCAACCCAGAAAATCATGATCGTTCCATGGTTAGTAACCAACATGTTGTACTTAGCTGCATCGACCAGACCATAAAACGGAACCTCCTCTCCAGGCCAAGCTAGTTGCATCCGGAAGGCATAAGCGAAATATCCGCCTATTGCCGCCATGATCAAACCAGTAAACATGTACTGGAAACCAATGATCTTATGATCTACTGAAAAAATATACTTGTCCCAGAAACTCATCTCATGATGAGCATCATGAGCTTCAGTTTCATGAAGAATCGCTTCTGCTTGTTGCCCCATAAATAACTCCTAGAAGATTGATTTTCTAAGTTTGTAAATTTCGTTAAAAACTTTGTGCCAATTCTATGGCATAAGGTGAATCAGCCTCTGACTTGGAAACGGTAAATGGAAGAGGTACAGGCCCCAATTGCCGCTTCTTCTCAAAATGACTTTCATAAGTTCCGGCACGGATGGCATCCATTGTTTCATCATAACTTTTGCGGTCNGGATGAACCGTAATGGCAGCGAACATCATACTATGACCACGGCCGCATATTTCTGCGCATTGCAGGTCAAAGGTTCCAGAAATAGTCGGTTTGAACCACCCTCTGATGGTTCTTCCCGGAATGGTGTCTTGCCTCAACCTAAATGCCGGTATGGCAAAATTATGCAGAACATCACGAGATTGAAGTTCAAAATGGTAAGTATTGTCTTTGATGACATGCAGGTCATTCACCGTATTCACATCATCTTCCGTGTCTAATTTCCCATCTGCACCGGTGTGAACAAATGACCAACTCCATTGCTGACCAATCGCACGGATGGTGTCTTCGTTTGCCGGCAAGGTCTGTTTCACATTGACCCAAACCACAATCACAAACCCAATAAGAAATACGTCAAACGCGATGACCCCATAATGCGGATAATGGGTCCAAACCTTTTCAGAATGTTTTTCCCCTGAGATGTAAAGGGCCTTAACCCCTTCTCGTCTTCGAAATCTGATCATGAAATAAAACAAAGTTGCCAATGTGATGACAAACCAGAAACCCACAATGATCGTGATCAGGTCGAAGAGAAAATCGATGTCTCCGGCGAAAGATGACGCTGCCGGGACAAAACTGGTGATCAGTCCCAGATCTAAATATTCATTCATGATTCAATATTGCTTGTTATTGTTTTTAAAGAACAAAAAGGATGACGGCCAACATAAATAGTGCTGCGCCTATAAAGACAACACGGAAAAGTTTGACTGCCATCTCATTCGCTTCAGAATTTTCCATCAGCTTTCCTTTAAATGATAAAGATCCGATCGATCACCATTACTGTGCAAAGGACCGGTAGATAAACTATTGAAACTAGAAAGACCATTCTTGCTCTCTCAACACTCCGCTCTTTCATAAAACCGACAATGGATGCTAAAAAACCAATTCCACTCATAATTGCAACCAAAAGGAAAAAGAGACCGCCCTGTTCGACAAAATAAAAAGTAAGGCTGGAGATCAGCAGCAAAACACCATTGACCAGCATGTGAAATGCGGTTCTTGAACCATGCTGATCATCTCGAGAAAGCATCCTGAATCCCCCCAAACGGTAATCATCGCGGTACATCCAGGCAATGGCAAAGAAATGAGGTAGCTGCCAAAAATAAAGTAACAAGAAAATGGGAACACAGTTCCAGTCAAGTTGTCCTGTTTGAGCAGCCCAACCCATTAATGGCGGTAAAGATCCGGTAACCGCCCCAAACCAGGTATTCATCCAGGTAACCCGCTTCAATGGAGTGTAAATAAAAATGTAACTCCCAAGAGTTAACGCTCCGAGAACCGCAGTAATCAAATTGATGGTTAATGCAAGATAGGAAACCCCGAGTATTGAAAGAATAATTCCAAAAATGAGGGCTTCTTCCGGCTCCAATCGCCCCGAAGGGAGAGGCCTTTGTTTNGTACGCATCATCCTGGCGTCTTGGGAGCGTTCCTGCCATTGATTGAGGACGTGAGCGCCTGCTCCTGTAAGAGCCGTTCCGAAAATCAGTTGGAAAAGAGTAAAATTGATGATGCTTCCTGCTGGAAGCAGATAGCCGATGAGGGTGCTCATCAGAACAATGAACAGCAACCTCGGCTTGGTCAGTGCGAAGTAATCACCCAGAATTGAAATCGATATGGATTCCCCTGGTCTTAGTGCTCTTTCTCTAGAATTCAATGAGTTTTCCTTGATCATCCATGTTCGGGGCGACCGCAAAGTGATACCATGAGCCTGAATAATGGCGCAAGTTTTTTACGTAAATTTACTTAAGAAACCCTTAATTTTTTTTATAAGTTCCCTTCAATCCCTTTTATTTCTAGAAAATCATTGTTTTCGTGTGTTGAGCACTANGTTTGCAGAAGTTAGAATAGAAGAGTATTTATTACAAAAAACAATCCTGCACTTGAATCTTCCTGAATGGTCACCATGCAACGCAATGCTTCCAAAAACGCTGTCAGTACCGAAAAAAAATTAANCTCAGGAANGGATCAAAGAGGAANCCNACTGAGAGAGGAATTTTCNCGGCAATTCCTCCATGGGATGTCGGACCGCATTCAGAGTGATTTTGGTCCTAAACAGCTTGAAAGGTTTCTTAATAATAAATTCGAATTTTTCCTGGAAGCGATGGGAAAACAGGGATTGCTTCGTCTGGAAAGAGGAAAAGGGCCCGGTGACCAGGATTATCAGACAAGATACAACGGTACTGCCACCATTGAGATTGTAAGTCCGATTGCACCTTACGGGGTAGTAACCCTGGAAAAACTGATGCGTGAAAGAAACCTCCATGTCACACGCAGCCTTCATCCGATGATGTCGGTTAGTTTTGACCGGGAAGAGAAGCTGATTTCCATTTCTGCTCCGGATCCGGAAAAGCAAATCTACGATTACATCTACATTCAGTTTGAATCCGATGGGAGTCCTGAAAAACTGAAGGAATTGGAAACAGCGATCTCCAGGCACATGCTTGCCGTCCAATGTTCCTTCAAAGATCAATCTTCCATCCTGGACAAACTTGAAGAAATAAAAGTCCGTTTAANCGAACAGCAGAATCTTTCTGAAGAAGACGTCATAGAATGGCAGCAACTCTGTGATTGGCTGAAGAAGGATAATTTTTCATTTTTCGGTTACTGCTCATTCAGCAGAAAAAAATCAGTCTCCGATCAAGCCTTTGAACTCCAAAAATCTTCCGGACTGGGAATTTTAAGCGATACGTATTTAGATCAGGACGGGAACCAGATGTCCGAGGTGCTCAAGGCCCATCTTTGGCGGAATCAACAAAGCACCTTTCCATTTAAACTCGACAGGGTTGCGATCACCAGCCCGCTTTTACGGTTTGAGAACCTCATGCGCCTTGGCCTCCAATTACCTTCAGNTTCCTCCCCAAAATCAGANCCAGAACAAGTGGAACATGTTTTTTTGGGACTTCTCCGCAGCAGTTCTCTCAATGTCAAGAACACGGAAACACCTTTAATACACAGGAAAATGAAGTCCATTTTCCAGAACAAGAGGATGCTTCCCAACAGTTACGATTATAACGAAGTCGTCCGTATTTTCGGTGCCACCCCGAAATTTGAAATGTTCCGGTCCACCCCCGATGAACTGCTTCAGATGGTAGAGGACATGTTTTCTGTGCATGACCCCAACCGTATCCATTGTTTCAGGATCAAAACCAAAGCTCCGGGGATGCTGAAATTGATGATCATGTTACCGCTACCATTATTCAATGAAACTTCGATTCGGAAGGTGATCCGGTTTCTTGAGGACCGTTTCAATCACAGCAGTCTGGAATGGTACACCGCATCCGAAGGAGAAAAATGCAGACTCCACCTCGAAATCCAGACCGATCATGAAACATCAGGAATGCTGGATCAGAGGGTCGATCTTCCGGAACTGGAAAAAGAACTGAGTGACCTGATCAATCCCTGGGACTACAGCCTCAAGGAATGGCTTCGTCATCATTATCCCGGTTCTGATGGNAAATTGCTTTTTGAACGGTATTCGCCTTTGATGCCGGAACATTACAAGGCCAGGGTCAGTTGTGAAGAAGCTGCTGAAGACATCCGTTTTCTGGAAAAACTCTCCNNTGGAGAATCNATTCAAGTNGATTTAAAGCCCTTTCAGACTCCAACTGTGATCAGCGGTGCTGTTTCNCTTTTGCTTCTCTACACCCGTGAACAGCTGGATCTCAACAGGGTCATGCCTGCACTTCAGAATCTTGGCGTGCATGTCATCGATCAACTCTCCACCCGTTTTGGAGACCATGAAACAACCCTGGGTTACATCCAATCATTTCGAGTCACGCGCAAGGATGGCTCCGCCATCGACGAAAGTCGATACAAGCCATTGATTGAAGAAATCCTGCGTGAAGAATTCCTTGAAAGAACACGTAACGACCCGTTAAATGCCCTTGCATTATTGGCGGATTTNAACCTTGGAGCGATTAAAATCCTACAGCTTTACCGCAACCTTTATCTCCAGTTGGATGATCCCTACAGCAGAGATACGGTCAACCAGTGTTTGTTGAGAAACCCCGGCTGCGCAAAAAGTCTTTACCAAATATTTTTGACACGATTCTCTCCAGCACAAAATTTCGGCCCCCTGGAATACCGTCAAAAAGTTCTTCTTCCCGAAAAAGAGAATCAGTTCAAGGATCTTCTCAATGAGGTCAAGGACATCAGTGAGGATGTCATTTTAAGAAGACTCTATGATTTGATTCAAAACACGCTCAGAACTAATTTTTTCAGGAAACATGAAATCTCTGAAACTTTCATCTCGATCAAACTGGATTCGAGAAAAGTTGAGAAAATGCCGATCCCCACTCCGCTCTTCGAAATTTTTGTCCAGGATGTCGGAATGGAAGGCACACATCTGCGGTTTGGGAATGTCGCTCGGGGAGGTCTGCGATGGTCCGACCGGCCGGATGATTTCCGTACTGAAATTCTTGGATTGGCGAAGACCCAACAATCGAAAAATGTTGTCATCGTTCCAGTTGGTTCAAAAGGAGGATTTGTCCTGAAAACCGAAATCAAGGACCGGAAAACCCTCCGAGAAGAATCCCACTTACAATATCAGCGTTTCATCAGGGGAATGCTTGAAATTACAGACAACCTCGANCCTAACGGGAACCCATCCCACCCCCGTGATGTGATCTGTTATGACTCGATGGATCCCTANATGGTCGTAGCGGCAGACAAGGGGACAGCAACATTTTCTGACACGGCAAATCAGATTTCCAAGGAATACGGTTACTGGCTGGGAGATGCCTTTGCTTCCGGAGGATCGAGCGGTTACGACCACAAAGAAGAAGCAATCACATCACGCGGTGCCTGGGAATGCATCAAACTTCATTTTCTGGAAATGGGGCATGAAATAGAATCAGAAATCACCAGGGTCGTCGGAATTGGAGACATGAGCGGCGATGTTTTTGGAAACGGGATGTTGCTCAGCAAAACCCTCCAGTTGAATGCGGCCTTCAATCACCTTCACATCTTTCTTGACCCGGATCCAGATCCTGAACTCAGTTGGAAAGAACGTCACCGTCTCTTTCAGATGAGTAATTCAAGCTGGAAGGATTACAACTCTTCGATCATCAGCAGGGGCGGAGGAGTCTTTGAGAGACGGGCAAAGGCCATCGATCTCTCTCCTGAAACTCGGGAGATGCTTGGCACCGACGAAAAAAGCCTTACCGGAGAAGAGGTCATTCAATTGATTTTAAAAATGAAAGTCGACCTGATCCTTTTCGGCGGTGTTGGGACTTTCGTAAAAAGTCCTGCCCAAAATAACCTTCAAGTGGGAGACCAAGCCAACAATTCCATCAGGATCGATTCCAGTGAACTCGGAGCAAGAGTGGTCGGTGAAGGCGCAAACCTCGGNCTGACTCAACTCGCCAGGATCGATTTCAATCACCGAGGAGGCCGGCTCAACACCGATGCGATCGACAATTCTGCAGGTGTCAACATGTCTGATTATGAGGTGAATCTGAAAATCCTGCTGGAAAAGATGCAGAAATTGAAAAAAATCACTTCAGAATCTGAACGAAACCATCTTCTTGAGGAAGCAACCGATGAGGTTTCAGAACTGGTTCTTGCGAATAACCGGGCACAACACCGTTTGATTTCGAAAGATGTTCTCCGTTCCAAAAAACGGTTTCGCCATTTTCGCAGTCTGATCCAGCATCTCAGCGAAAAAGGGCTCAACAAACGAAGTGAATACATTCCTTCCAGAAGCGAACTGGATCAGTATGAGCAATCCAAACAACCGATCCCGCGTCCGGTTTTGGCAGTCCTCCAGGCTTATGCCAAGATGGAAGTCTATGAAGCCTTAACGGCTCCGGAGGTTGAGATCAATCCTTCCCAGGACGAAGAATACCTGGCCTACCTTCCGGAAAAATTAAAAACCAAATTTGGAGAGGANGTNCATCAGCATCCACTGAAAAAGGAAATCATTTCAACCGTGATCACCAACCGGATTGTCAACCAGGCTGGAAGCTGTTTTTTCGCAAGAATGCAGCAGTTGAGCGGAAAAAGCATCCCACAGATCTCGCAGGCATACCGGATCATGGAAACCTGTATCAATGCCAAAGTTCTACGTCAACGAATCGATGAATTACCCGGNTTTTCTCTGGAAGAGCGNTACCTGGCCCAGATCGACCTGGAAGAAAGCATCTTCAATCTGGTCAGAACCATCTTGGAAGAAAATGCTGACATCAGCGAAGGTTTGGTGGTTTCTCAATTTCAGTCAATCCTTGCAGAACTGGAAAACACAAAAATCACTCAAAATCCTCCTGCCACAGATCTTGAAGGTGTTCCGGAGAATTCCAAGCAAGAGGCTTCATTGGAAACGGAAATTTCTATCAGGGATTCAGAAAAACCAAAGATCAAATCAGAATCCTTGATCCCTGCTGATTTGAAGCAATCCCTGCATCTGCTGCCGGATGTTTTGCATCTGGTTCAAAACTTTGATTTACCGGTTGTTCTTGCCCGAAATCTGGTGATTCAAATCGAAGATAATTTCGGATTCAAATGGATCCTCGCACAAATGGATTCAATGAAGATTCAGACCAACATGGAACTCGAACATCAGGACATGCTCACCCGTAATCTGGGATTGCGAAAGAAAAAGCTCCTGCAGCTTTCCACACCCTTCTTTTTGGAAAACAANAAATTTGAACTCAGAAATTGCTTCAGCAAGCTGGGTAATGAATTTGAAACCGGATTAAACAACTATCAAAAATTGTTGGATGAAATCCAGGGAGGACCTACCGTCAANCTGAATAATTTNACAGTNCTCTTAAGTCGGCTGGACTTTCTGGAAAAAATAAAAACACCCGCCAACCAGGGGAACGCGGATTGAGGAGGAAGAAGCGAAACCATATTTTCATGCCATCCCTCCTCCATGCTTGCGGATGTCATCAATTCCACCTAGAAGTATTAAATTGATGGATTCTTCCATTCATTGAACCATTTTCAATCTTTATCTTTGATGAACATCTTCATTCTCGCAGGCGGCAGCGGCTCCCGTCTTTGGCCCTTCAGCCGTCACATGACCCCCAAACAATTTCTTAATCTTGGAAGCACCCATGAGTCCCTGCTTCAGGAAACCTGCCGGCGCCTGGAAGGTTTGGCCCATGAGAGCCAGGTCCGTGTGATTGGTTCAAAATTCCATGAATATGAACTGAAGCAGCAACTCCAGCAGGTTTATCCTGAATTCCCTGAAGCAAATTTACTGTTGGAACCGGTCGGCAGGAATACCGCTCCTGCTGTCCTTTGGGGGTTAAACCTGCTTTCAGAAAAAGACATGCAGGACCCCTTGCTGATCCTGCCTGCAGATCACCTGATCGGNGANCTTAAATCCTTCCGGGAAGCCGTCAGCAAGGCAGAAGATCTTTGCAGATCCGGCTTTATTGTCACTTTTGGGATCAAACCGGAGCGTCCTGAAACAGGATACGGTTATCTCAAATCAGGCTCTCCCCTGGACCATGGTTATCGGCTTGAACGTTTTGTGGAAAAACCCGATNAGCAGAAAGCACTCGAATATCTGAAAAGCGAAGAATATACATGGAATGCGGGAATTTTCATGTCTACCGCCCAGGTGTTGATGAATGCNTTCCAAGANCATGCTGAAGAAATGTTCAGCGTCTTTTCTGAAGCCAAAAATGATGGAGCTGATTTACTCGACCAGCAAACCGTGCAGGAACTGTATCAAGCAGTCAAAAACCAATCTATCGATTACGCGGTGATGGAACATGTCCAGAATGCGGCGGTGCTTCCAGTCAGCATGGATTGGAGTGATTTAGGAAGTTGGGAAAGCCTTTATGATATTTCCAAAAAAGATGCATCCGGCAACGTCCTCCGAGGCAACGTCATTTCCCATGACACAAAGAATTCACTGATCTTCAGCACCAAAAAGCTGGTCACCAGTATCGGGGTGGAAAACCTGCTGATTGTTGAAACCGAAGACGCACTCCTCGTCTGTGACCTGAAAAAATCCCAGGATGTTAAAAAACTGGTTGAAACCCTGAAAGAAGAAGACCGTCACGAATATCGGTTTCATACCCGGGTTTTGAGACCCTGGGGAAGCGTCACCATCATCCGTGCTGAAAAGTCTGTGCAAATCCGAATGCTGGAAGTTAATCCCCGTTCCTGGCTGAGTAAACAGAAACACCAGCATCGAAGTGAACATTGGGTCGTGATCGAGGGAGAAGCGGAAATCCTCAATGGCACGGAAAAAAGAATCATCGCCGCTGGAGAATCCACCTTCATTCCCAAGGGCACTCTCCATCAACTCGGCAACCCGACCCAAAATACGTTGCAATTGATTGAAGTTCAAATGGGCGAACATCTCGGGGAAAACGACATAGAACGATTTGAATAGGTTTAAGCATGTCTTTCAGGATTGAAAAAGAACTTACTACGCACCCTCTAGGGAAACTGGGCTTGCCGGGAAATTCCCTGGATAAGCTTCAGTTGCTTTGTGATGCACGGACGATGAGAGAGTTGGACCGTAATGCCATTGAAAACATCGGCATTCCCGGGATGGTGTTGATGGAGAACGCAGCCCGAAGCTTTACCGATTTACTGGAGCAGGAGATCCTCTCAAAAAATCCCGAGCAGATGGTCGTCGTCTGCTGTGGTAAGGGCAACAACGGTGGCGACGGATTTGCCATCGCCCGACATCTCGCCAATCGAAACTATCGTGTGACAGTGGTCCATGCCGGGGAGGCAAAAACTGAAGACGCCTTTAAAAATCAGCAGATCTGGGAACAATTTGGTGAGAGTGTTTCCTTTCCAAGTTCCGATGCATCCCGAATCATCAATTCTGCTGATATCCTTGTCGACTCCATTTTCGGTACCGGACTGGAACGTGAAATCGGCGGCGCCTACCGTGAGTGGATCGAAATCATCAACGACTGCAACGCCGCCTCAAAATGGGCGGTNGANATTCCTTCAGGAGTTTATTCCGATGACAGCCGAATCCGCGGACAAGCGGTCCGTTGTGATTACACCGTTAGCATGCAGTATGGTAAAACCGGGTGTTTCCAGTTTCCTGGATCATCCCTTTCCGGCAAAATCTTCATTCCGGACATTTCCATTCCGTTCCATGCCGATTGCCTNAAAAACCCGGAACATGAAAATCACCTCGGCACCTGGCTCTCAACACCTGCGTTTATAAAGAAACTCCTACCCCGGAGACCGTTGGAATCGCATAAAGGGGATTTTGGGCACCTCTTTACGGTTTGCGGTTCTTCAGGAATGGCCGGAGCCGCCATGCTTGCCTCCATGGGCGCCCTGAAAAACGGAACCGGTCTGGTTACGGCTTGCGTCCCTTCCAAACTTCGGGACGCCCTTCCGGGACAAGCCCCAGAAATCATGACCCTCTCCCCGCCTGAATGCCTGGAGAAGTTCGAGGAAAAAGATTCAGATTTTGTCATTGATAGAAGCCACAAAGGTTCGGCAACCGTGTTAGGCTGCGGATTAGGGATTCATTCACGGACCACTGAATTCGTGCGAACGCTTTGCCGGGAAATCACTTCTCCTCTTCTGATCGATGCCGATGGATTGAACCACCTTGATCCTGAANGTCTGATCGAACGCGATTCACCCACCGTCATCACTCCCCATCCTAAAGAACTATCAAGACTGTGCGGACTGAGCGTCAGTGAAATTCAGGAATCGAGAATAGAAACGGTCCGTGCCCTCAGCCGTGAATGGAATACCGTGATCCTGCTGAAAGGAGCNTACAGTGTGATTGGNTCACCGGAGGGTGCTGTCTTCATCAATCNTTTTGCCAATCCCGGACTTGCCACAGCGGGCTCCGGGGATGTACTAAGCGGAATCATCGGAGGTTTCCTGGCTCAGGGCTTAGCCCCTTTGCAGGCAACATTGGCGGGAGCGTACTTGCATGGAAGCGCTGCAGAATGTCTGCTTCAGCAAGAACCTTCCTTGATTCTCTGCGCATCCGATCTTTTTCGGGGCATCGGAATGGCACGCTATCAACTTCTTTGAAAATCCGGAAAAAAAGACTTTTCAGGGTAGAATCGAAGAATGCTGAAGGAGGATCGGCGCTTCCTGGGATAAATCCAAAAGAAAACTAAATCGTGATGGATGGTTTTCAGTTTTTCCGTCTTTATTCATGCTGAAGGTATATTCTCCATTCAGCAAATATCCCATTTCCATTTGATGAACCCGGAGGGTTTTCTTNTGNATTTCCACAAGAGTTCCCTTTTTGGCAAGCCCCAAAAAATATTGTTCAATTTCTTCAGGGGTGTGNAGAATTTTCCGGGAAAAGGTAGGGACCAGAGTCGCATCCTTAGCATAAAGTCCCATTAAACCTGGAAGGTCCGATTGGTTCACATANTTCGCCCANTTTTCAATCACATTTTCGGCAGACATNTCCATCGATTTGTTCATCTCACCTTAAAATTAACATTTTCTTCATAACGGAATCAGGGCATTGCTGCATCCGCAATGATCCTGGTCAAGCGGGGCAATCAGGCTGTCTTTCAACAGTTTTCTGAGACGCTGCATCGATGCTTTGATCAATCCGTCTCCATATTCCAGATCCACCGCTCCCTGCTCCATTCCGGTTGCCATGTTGACCACAACGGAAACCGCCGCGTAACAGAGTCCCAACTCCTTGGCCAATTGAGCTTCAGGCACATTCGTCATTCCAACAACATCCCCTCCCCATTGACGAATCATCCGGACTTCAGCCGCAGTTTCAAAACGCGGCCCTTCCGAACAGCAATAAACCCCTTCACCTTTGAATCCGGGAGGCTGATCTTTCGCCGTTTCACTCATTCTTTTTCTCAGGTTCCGACAATAAGGATCACTCATGTCAAAATGCTTCACTCCTGATTCACCTCCATCAAAATAGGTCAATGACCTGCCCCGAGTATTATCAATCAGGTCTGTCAACAAGATCAGATCCCCATTCTGGAAATCAGGATTACAGGACCCAACCGCGGTTCCTGCAAGAACATGGCGGATGCCCAGCATTTCGAGTGCTTTGAGATTGGCTTTATAGTTAACCTTGTGCGGAGGAACCGAATGACCTTTGCCGTGACGATTGAGGAAACCCAGTTCTGAATCTCCGTGCCGGATGATCTCTACATCCACAGTACCAAAAGGGGTTTCAACGGATTCGGTCCGAAGCAGGTCTCCCGCATCATAAAAACCGGTACCTCCTATGATGGCTCCATTCATTGTTTTCTTGCGAAAAAAGGNTTAGTGAAGAAAATNATCATCTTTGATTTTGTTGTTTCGCCCACTCCGGTATCTCCACGCCAACTCGAATCCAACCGTTCATGATGTCATCTCTAATCTGTTCCAGTCGATTGGAAATGTATTCCGGGACGTTTCGATTCAATGGAGTCAGTTCCACACCTCCATTTTTAAGATCATAAATGACCTTCCCCGAAGGGAATCTGCCTTGAAGGGTGTCTTTGACGGTTTGAAAAACAACGACATTGTACAGCTTTCTCGTGTTGGTTAAAACACGATTTGCTTCAGAAAANTACGGATCAGAACCGGAACCGATGAGCAGAAATTTTGCTTCCTTCGAAGCCGCAATCACACCAGAACCAGCGTCTCCTGCAAGCGTGTAAATAATATCCGAGCCATTAATGTTCTGATTGAGAGCGAGTTGTTTTCCTGCATCAGCATTCTTGAAACTCCCGGCAAATCCATACCTGACTTGAATGTAAGGATTGATGTATCGGGCCCCCTGGAAAAAACCTGCCATGGAAGTTTCCACTGATGGAATCTCCTGTCCAGCCACAATACTCAGCCTCCCATTATGCCGAATTGGGAAGCGTGCGTTTTGATCTTGGTCCAGCATCGCCGCNAGTGAACCGGCCAAAAAGGAAACCTCCTGTGAGGCAAATACGACTGAACCAAGATTCGGCAGACCTTCCAATTCAACATCGGTCAAAAGAAATTTGGTTCCTGGGGAACCTTTGTGAAGCTTCGATGAATGCTTGCTTCATCAAAACCCCATTTCCAATCACCAGTTCATAACCTCCTTGAACATAACGTCCAATGATTTTCGAGTAATCTTCTTCCTTTNCTGCAGAGACGGCACTTCCCTTGATCCCCAGTTCTTTTTCCGCCTGAACCAACCCCTGGTANGCGAGTTGATTNTAGCTTCTGTCATGCNTACCAAAATCATCCATCACCAAACCGACNTTAAGAGAAACAGCATGCAATCGATTTCCAGGATAAAAACAGNTCCAAACCATGACCGAGATAAAGACCATGGCTCGTAGATATTGCAAAGANCGTTTTATTCTTGGATAGACCACGTATGGCTTAGAAGAAACAAATGGAGGATTTAAAGTTTTTTCATCACACAGTCAAAAAACATAATAGCATCATGTTCTTCTAAACGATGAGAAATTTATGGGACAGAGAATGAGTCTTCCTGAAATAAAAACTCAGATCCTGCGTGCAATTCGCCGTGTGTGATAAAAAACCCTTTTAAGAATGTCGATCATAGCAATTTCGATGCGATAGCTTCCAATCGCATCGTCCTTATTTCCAAGAAGTTCAAGAGACTGTTCCTTCTTGAAGGATTCCGCAGTTTCAGAAACATGATCTTTCATCTTACTCACCTTTTTTGCCAGGGCAGAATCCTGATTTTCCAGTGCGGTCATGGTCGTTTTGAAGGCTTTGACCGTCTCATTGATCATTGGCTGGAGTTTTAACAAAGACTCCTGATCCAGCTTGATTGCGTTACTTTCCATCTTCTTTCGTATTTGCAGGATTTCAACATGAAGAAATTCAGACATNTTTTCCAAATGGTTGACAACCGAAAGCAGGTTCATCAGNTTCTGACTCTGTTCNGGNCTTAGATCTCCAGAATTCAGATTTCTCAAATACTCGAGGGTCATCGATTCCAATTGTTCAATTTCCCTCCGTTTTGTTTTCAATAACTCATGTTCCTGTTTCTTACCCTGGCTTAAAAANTCNAGGATGGCAGACAACATCTCAACCACCCGGTTTCCAATACGCATACACTCATGACCGACTGCCTCAAGCGCCAACTCGGGAGTCTGATATAAGGATTCATCGAGGTATCGAACCTTGAGGGACTCCGGCTCTTTNGGCTTCGGTTTATCCGGTAAAATACGATTCAGAAAATGGGCTAACTGTGAGGTAAATGGTAAAAAAATGATTGCCATGGTGACATTAAAAAAAGTATGTGCATTGGCAATTTGCCTTGGCACCACCGCTGCAAGAGCATCCTGAACCGGCATCGAGGGATCGGCGACAGGAGAAAAGGATCTCGCCAAGTCCGCAAAGGGACTGATGAAAGGTAAAATCAAGATCACCCCTGCCGTATTGAAAAACACATGGACCATTGCCACCCNTACTGCTTCCCTCGGTTTTCCTATCGAAGCAACTCCAGCAGTGATGCAGGTACCAATGTTCGCACCAAGAGAGAGGGCAATTCCNGCTTCNAGGGTNATGATTCCCTGCATCGCGAGAACGATCACCACCCCGGTGGTGGCGGAACTCGACTGAACCAATGCTGTAAACAGTGCCGCCGTGAGAATACCCAACAATGGATTTGACATGTTGGCCATCAAATTGATGAAGTCTTCATTCGTCCTCAGGGGTTTCATCGTCCCACTCATAACCGACATCCCGTAAAAAACCAGTCCCAGCCCGAGCAGAATACCCCCGTACTGCCTGATGGCTTCCTTCTTCGAGAAAAACAACATTCCAAAACCGACNGCGATCATCAGAAGCGCATATTTTGTTACTTTGAAGGCAATGATCTGTGCAGTGATGGTGGTCCCGATGTTGGCACCAAATATGATGGAGACAGACTGGGAAAGGCTCATCAAGCCNGCAGAAACGAACCCCACCAGCAAAACGGTGGTCACCGAAGAGGACTGAATGATCGCGGTGGTTACAGTTCCGGTCAGCACTCCCAAAAAACGATTCTTTGATAAAGCCGCAAGAATCAGCTTCATTTTCTCTCCAGCAGCTTTTTTCAAGCCATCACTCATCAATTCCATCCCGTAGAGAAAAAGGGCCAAGCCTCCCAGAAGTCCCATCGTGATATTAAAAGGGTTCAACTCCTGCCCCTTAGTCTCTCCTGCTGCTCCCATGATTGTTAAGGGAACCAACAGCCCAAAAAGCCAAAACAATGAAAAAACCTTTTCCTTAATCGAAAACATCATTTTTCCTTCCTGCAAATCATTCCTTCCTGAATAAACGGCTAAAACTTATTTTATTAGAAAATGGTTAGAAATCGATTTAATTTTTGGAGGTCTATTTCTCCCCCAAGTGGACTTTAAAGTATGGCTTGTTTTCCCCTTCTACTGGGAATGTCTTAGGGGAGAGGATCCGTAATGATGGTCAGACTCAGTGAAAAACTTTATTTTGTTTCTGCACTGAATTCGATCATCAGGTTTTGGATCTCTGAGGTAAAGGAGGATTCTGTGTTGTCACCATCGGCCATGATCATCAATCCGACGGTTTGCTGCGGACTTTCAAATTGAAATTCGGAGTTTTTCCAACCGCTTTCAAAATCTTTGCTGGGAATGGAGATCATTTCGACTTTCTTGCTGAATGGATTTTTCCAACGTTTCCCCGGAGCATTTCTGGCTCCCGGAAGGAGAAAAACCACCCTGTCNGCAGAATGATTTAAAACCTCTGCAGCCTTACGGATCCATTGGGGACTTCCNAAAAGATCGATGAAATCCGATTTGCTTTTCAAAATCAATCCCACCCTTATGAAAGCATCGTCNCCTTGCTTGCTTGCTTCATGGACTGCATCTTCGACCTTCAACAACCCTTCTGATTTCCAGTCAAATTGAACTCTTTTGATGTTGGTGATCCTTTCAAAAGGAAACAGTAGAAAAGAAGCAGAATGNTCAACCTTCACGATGATCCGATCATCCCTGAAACTGAAACGGTTGGGCTTAATGCGTTTGAATTTGATCGGTGTGAATAATTCTTCTGATAGTTTCAGTTTTATAACTGTGCTGTCCAACTCCCTTGGAGAAGAAACGTTCTGCTTTAAAGACTCTTGGTTTTCATGATTGTTCAAAATACAGGAAATGCAAAGGAGTGAAGTCACTCCTAAGAGCACAGACCACAAAATTACTTTTTTGACCTGCATGTAATTCATTGACTGATTGAGCTCTCAGGAATTCATTTTAAAAAAAGAGTCGAAACCTTAATCCTAAATTTCTGGAAAAATNATTTCATCCTTCTGAAAGAAGCTTTCGGAGTGCTTCACGGTCCCGTCTCAATCTTTCTTCCANGGGCAAATTNAGGATCCCAATCGGTCTTCCTGGAGAAGAAAATATTTTTTCTTGAATGTCCATCTGCTCTTCCTGCCGAATCGTTGTTTTCAGCTTTTGGNCCAATACATCTTTCAGCAACATCAAATAAGAAAGCAGAATGACGACCAAAGAGAAGACCGGGAACATCAGGTTCCATTCCAAGCCTTCAANGAATTCGAGNTGATTCAACAGTTCCAAATCAGTTCCTTAGAAAAATCAAACATAAATCATGCAGCTCGTTTTTTTGAAAGCAGAACAAATTAAGTCTCAGGAATCAACCGGGAAATTAAGGAAGATGGTCGGGTAGGATGCTTTGCGATTCAAAACCAGACGGATGGAATGCCTGAAATAAATCTGATAAATACCGCTTCTTCCTAGTAGGCATCAGGACTGGAACGTTCGATCAGATCGATGCTCTGATGGGCGGCCTGTTCGAGAATGGATGACAGTTCCAGAGTTTGAAGCTGACGATCCTCCATCAGGATGTTTCCATCGACCATGACGGTTGTGACATCAGATGCCTGTGCAGAATAGACAAGCAGGGCAAGCGGATCATGGCATGGAACCAGATGCGGTTGACGGATATCGAGCATGATTAAGTCTGCTTTTTTCCCGGTCTCAAGGGAACCTACTTCCTGATCAAGTTTCAGCGCTTTGGCGCCATTNATAGTCGCCATGCGGATGACCGTCTTTGCCGGCAATGCTGTGGCAGAATTGTTGACAACCTTATGCATCAGTCCTGCAAGGTGTATTTCCTCGAAAAGATTGAGATTGTTGTTGCTTGCCGCACCATCCGTNCCNAGTGCTACATTGATGGAATGTTTCAACATCTTCTCCACCGGAGCAAATCCGTTTGCCAACTTCAGATTGCTTCCGGGATTATGGGAAACAGAAACTCCATTCTCACTGAGAAGTTTAAAATCCGCCTCTTCAAGATGGACGGCATGGGCAGCCAAAGTNGGTAAACTGAAGAGTTCTAAATTCGACAAATGCTGAACCGGAGTACATCCATGAAGTCTTCTGCTTTCTGANAACTCATCAGCGGTTTCTGACACNTGAATATGGATCCCGCAGTTTAACCGTCTCCCCTCAATCAAAATCTCCCGAAGATATTCAGGACTGCAGAGATACGGTGAATGAGGCCCCAGTTGTACCGTGATTCTTCCTTCTGATCTCCCATTCCAATCTTTGTGAAGCCTGCATCCCTGAGCCAGTAAGGCNTCACCATTTCCGGAAACATCAAAGAGTGCAGAGGTCAGGCAGGCCCGGATACCTGAGGATTCGACCTCTGATNCAACCTCNTCCATGAAAAAATACATGTCATGAAAACAGGTGGTACCGCCTCGGATCATTTCAGCGATTCCAAGTTTTGCCCCGAGTCTCACGTCTTCAGCAAGCAGATGATCCTCAAGCGGTTTGATTTTCTTGAACAACCAATCACTGAAAGGAAGATCATCGGCATAATTCCGCATCAAGGTCATTGAAAGGTGGGTATGGGCATTGATCAGCCCCGGCATGACCAGTTTGCCNTTACCGTCGATCACCCGATCTGGAATGAAGTCCAATGGAGCTTTACCGACTCCAACAATGTTTTTTCCAGAAACGGCAAGATCGGCATGNTCCAAAACCTGNTCNTGGTCGTTGACGGTGACGATCGTGGTATTCTTGATCAACAGTTTCATCGACTTCAGGCATCCCAACCGGAAAGGTATTGTTGCTGGTCTTCCGTCAGAGTGTCAAAGGAGACTCCGGAAGACTCGAGCCTGATTTGTGCCACTCTCTGATCGATCCTTTCAGGTACCGGATAGCAACGGTTGGCGAGTTGTTTTTCCTGTTGCACCAGATGCTGTGCGGACAATGCCTGGAGTGCAAAACTGGTATCCATGATTTCCGCCGGATGTCCGTCGGCACAGGCAATATTGACGATATTTCCATTTCCCAATAAATTCAGCCAACGTCCATCCTGCAGAAGAAATCCTTCCACGTTCGTTCTCATCTGCTTTCTGTCCTTTGACATCCCGGANANCCCCTCTACGTCNATTTCCTCCCAGAAGTGTCCTGCGTTNGCCAAAAGCGCATTGTCCTTAAGCACCTTAAAATGCTCTTTTCTTATGGTGTGGCGTACCCCGGTGACACTTAAAACCACATCTGCCTNTTTACAGGCTTCCATCAAGGGCATCACACGGCATCCGTTCATCAATGCNTCACAAGCCTTGACCGGGTCCACTTCACAGACAATCACCGATGCACCCATCCCCTGAGCCCTCAACGCACAACCTCTTCCGCACCATCCATAGCCTGCCACCACCACCGTTTTCCCGGCAAGAACAAGATTGGTACTGCGCATCACCGCATCCCAGACGGACTGTCCGGTGCCGTGNACGTTATCAAAGAGATATTTGCAGCGGGCTTCATTGACGAGCATCACCGGAAATTGAAGCTGAGCAGCCTTGGCCCTTGCCTGCGCTCGCAGCACACCGGTNGTCGTCTCTTCGCAGGCACCTAACATCCCTTCCAACAGGTCGGTTCGCGTTTCATGAAGGATTTCCACCAGATCTCCTCCATCATCGATCACCAGATGTGGTTTTAAATCGAGCGCCATCTCCATGTATTTCCGCATTTCACTGGGTTCTGCCCCATGCCTGGCATAGACCCTCAATCCTTCTTCGGCAAGAGCCGCCACGACATCGTCTTTGGTTGATTCAGGATTACTTCCGGTGACAGAAACCTGGGCTCCGCCTGATCTCAGGACCAGGGCCAGAAATGCCGTTTTTGCTTCGAGATGAATACAGACGGTAATTCGCTTTCCNGCAAAGGGCTGCTCTTTCTCGAATTCAGATTGGATCTTCCGCAGAATCGGCATATTCCTGCGGACCCATTCAATCTTTTGCAGACCTTCTCCTGCTAGTTCAGGAGCCGCAACGATATTTTCATGCATCACTTTCACTCTTTTTCATGTTTTGGATCGCCTTAAAGTCTAGTCCAATCCTTTGAAGATAAAAGATCTTACTGTGAAGTCTTTCTGATCCTGGAAAACAGTTCATAGACGATTTTTACAAGTCCTGATACTATAACTTTTTTGTTTGTAACAGGTGAGAGGAGCAAATGGACCTTCAGTCTGACCCAATTGAGGTCAGCGATGAAACAGAATCGGCAATCAGGGAATACCATACAAACGGTGCTTCGGTCATCCGTGGGATACTGGACCAGAAATGGATTTCTACCATGCGTGAAGCCATTCAAAGGGTTCTCGACCATCCCGGAAGCGCATCCGTGGAATACACTCCGAAGGGAGAAGAAGGCCGTTACTATGGAGATTTCTTCCTCTGGCGCCGTGATCCCGATTTTGAAGAATTCATGCGTCATTCCCCCTTGCCAGCAATTGCAGCAAAGGTTTTGAAATCCAATAGTATCCGTTTTTTTTATGACCAGTTGCTGGTCAAAGAACCTCTCACCAAGGAAAAAACNCCNTTCCACCAGGATCTTCCCTACTGGCCTCTCAAGGGAGAAGACATCCTCTCCATCTGGGTCCCTTTTGATCGTGTCGGACTTCAACAGGGAGGAGTACGTTTTCTCAAGGGATCCCATCGATGGAAACAGCGTTATGCTCCCACAGCCTTTGGGAAAGACAGTGGTTTTGCAGAAATTTACGCAAAAATGGGTTGGGAACCACTTCCGGATTTTGAAAAAAATGACAACACCTATACATGGCTGAACTGGGAAACTGAACCCGGGGATGTGATCCTCTTTCATCCGCTGGTCATTCATGGATCAGGAGGGAATCAAAGTAGCAACCAGCGCAGGAGAGCCCTCGCGATGCGGTTCCTGGGAGATGACGTCGTCTGGGATTCACGTCCGGGAACCTTCATCGAAAAAGAAACGATTCAGGAGATCCTTCCGGAACTGAATCTTAAAGACGGTGATCAACTGGAAAGTCCATGTTTCCCCTTGATCAGGACCTTTTCAATCCAGCCTGAGACAGAAATAATGAAACAAAACAGTTTTCAAGAAAATTCAATAAGGAATTCATCCCATGAGTGAAGCACTGACCTACGACGACGTTCTGCTGGTTCCATCCTATAACCACTGGGAATCCCGAAAAGTGGTCGACACCAATATCACTGATCGCTCTGGTTTGCTGAGCCTTGAAATACCAGTAATGACTTCCAACATGGACACCATCACCGAAGTCGATATGGCAAATTTTATCAGGAGCAAAGGAGGGGTCGGGGTGCTCCATCGTTTCATGTCAATTGAAGAAAACGTGAAGATGCTTGGAGTCTGCAACTCGCCCGTATTTGTATCTGTAGGATGTTCAGAAGAGGATCTCCAACGGGCAGAAGCTCTGCGTGATGCGAATGCNGGATTTTTCTGCATCGATGTCGCCCATGCCCATGCGAAGTATGTCGGTCGTACCCTGAAAAATCTCCGTGAGATGCTTGGTAAGGGAGCCTGCATTATGGCCGGCAATGTGGCGACTTATGCAGGCGCAGATTACCTCGCTTCCTGCGGTGCTGATATCATTAAAGTCGGTATTGGCGGTGGTTCCGTCTGTACNACCCGGATCAAAACCGGATTCGGTGTGCCTAATCTGACGGCAATCAAAGATTGTACAAGGGTTGACCGTTCAGTCGTCGCGGATGGTGGAATTCGTAATCCCGGTGACATCGTCAAGGCCCTCGCCTTTGGTGCCGATTTTGTGATGATCGGCAGCATGCTGGCAGGAACCCGACCCACTCCGGGTAAAGTCATCACCCGCACCACCGAAAGTGGTCAGGAGTTGAAGTTCAAGATGTATCGAGGTATGGCAAGCAGTGAAGTCCATGAAGACTACCACGGAGGANTAGCCGATTGGAAAACTGCGGAAGGTGTTTCGATGGAAGTTGAATACCGAGAAACCGAAGAAATTATCATTGCAGACATCGTAGGCGGATTACGCTCGGGCATGACCTATGCCGGNGCCGCTTCGATCAGCGAACTACAACGCAAACTGGATTATGTCAGGATNACCAACGCGGCAAGGATTGAAAACCTTCCCCATCGCACCATGCACTGAAACCATTTCACCTTAATCTCTTATTACCATGAACCAATTGAATACCGAAAAANGAGTCACAATCGGAAGNTTATCCATCGACCCTGCATTGGAAGCCCTTGTTCGTGAAGAAATCATGCCGGGACTCGGGTTGGATGCCGAGGATTTCTGGAATTCCTTCTCCCAAATCCTGAACGATCTGACTCCACGCAATCGTGAACTCCTCGAAAAACGCGACCGGATCCAGCAGCAGATCGATGATTGGCATCTGAACAGAAAGGGGCAGCCTCATGATCCGCAGGCTTACCAGGAATTTCTCCGTTCGATCGATTATCTCGTCCCGGAGGGTCCTGATTTTAAGATCACAACAACNGGCGTCGATCCCGAGATTTCTCAAATTCCNGGACCGCAGCTCGTGGTTCCGGTCAGTAACGCACGTTATGCACTCAATGCAGCCAACGCACGATGGGGCAGTCTGCTGGATGCGGCTTACGGAACAGACGTCATCCCTGAAACTGAGGGTGCGGAAAGAGGAATTTCCTACAACCCCCAGAGAGGTGAGAAGGTTTTTGAATTCGTTCATGGCGTCCTGGATGCCTCGGCCCCCCTGGCAGAAGGTTCGTTCAGNAGGATTACAGGATTTTCCGTGGATCAAGGCAGACTGAGGATGACACTGGAGGGAGGTCACGAAACAGGACTACAGAATCCGGAACAATTCGCAGGCTTTAACGGTTCTCCTGAAAATCCGNATTCCATCCTGCTCAAGAAAAACGGGCTGCACCTGGAAATCCAACTGGACCGCAATCATCCTGTCGGCAAGGACCATCCAGCAGGAATCTGTGACATCCTCCTGGAATCCGCAGTCACCACCATTCAGGATTGCGAGGATTCTGTGGCTGCNGTTGATGCTTCCGACAAGGTCCATGTCTACCGTAACTGGCTTGGGCTGATGAAAGGTGATCTTTCGGCAAAACTTGATAAAGGCGGGAAAATGATCACCCGCACCCTCAATCCTGATCGGAAATACAAGACACCCGAAGGATCAGAAATGGTGCTCCCCGGACGTTCCCTGATGCTGGTTCGAAATGTTGGTCACCTGATGACCACCGATGCCGTGTTGGATGAACAAGGAAATGAAATATTTGAAGGTATGCTGGATGGAATGATGACCGCACTCATTAGCCTCTATGATATACGAGGTTTGGGAACATTCCAAAATTCCCGCAGCGGAAGCATGTATATCGTCAAACCCAAGATGCATGGTCCCGAGGAAGTAGCGCTTACAGTCGAACTCTTCGGAAGAATCGAAAAAGCCCTCGGCATGGAAGAAGGTACCCTTAAAATCGGAATCATGGATGAAGAACGACGAACCACCGTCAACCTCAAGGAATGCATCCGTGTGGCAAGGGATCGTGTGATTTTTATCAATACCGGTTTTTTAGACCGAACTGGAGATGAAATTCATACCTCGATGAAGGCCGGACCAATGGTTCGTAAAACTGACATGAAAGGTCAGAAATGGATCCAAAGTTACGAGGATTGGAACGTTGATGTCGGCCTGGCTTGCGGCTTTTCCGGNAAAGCCCAAATCGGCAAGGGCATGTGGGCGATGCCGGATGAAATGGCAGACATGGTGAAAAACAAAATCGGGCACCCCATGGCCGGTGCCAACTGCGCCTGGGTCCCATCCCCCACTGCTGCCACTCTCCATGCCATTCATTATCATCGGGTGAATGTGCTTGAACGCCAACAGGAACTCATGGAACGTGAGCCTGCAAATTTAGACGATATCCTCAAAATTCCTTTAGAGGAGCAACCAAACTGGTCAGAAGAAGAAATCCGAAAGGAACTGGAGAACAACTGCCAGGGAATCCTGGGATACGTGGTGCGCTGGATCGACCAGGGTGTTGGCTGTTCCAAGGTGCCGGACATCCAGGATGTCGGCCTGATGGAAGACCGTGCGACTTTAAGAATCTCCAGCCAGATGCTTGCAAATTGGCTGTTGCATGGAATCGTCAGCGAAGAACAGGTGACCCAGGCACTTGAACGTATGGCAACTGTTGTCGATCGGCAAAATGCAGGAGATCCTCTCTACCAACCGATGGCTCCCTCCTTTGAGGGGATAGCCTTTCAGGCTGCCCGTGATCTTGTCTTTAAAGGAACAGAAATCCCCAACGGATACACCGAACCAACCCTTCATGCAAGGAGAAGGGAATTGAAATCCGCTTAGTCTGAATTTTAAACCAGGAAACAGTTTAAGAATCAGAGGAATGCCGGTAGATCACGGCAGGCTCTTCCATGAAAATCGTTTCTTTTTCTACCTGGGCTCCCAGTCTCTCGGCAAGGGCACGGGAACGATGGTTTTCCGGATCGATGATGCTGATCGGTGCTTTGATGCCAAAATCAACTCCTGCCTGCTTGGCTTTTTTTGCGGCTTCGTACGCGATTCCACGCCCTTCGTAACCTTTGAAAACTCCCCAGGCCAATTCCTCCTCGGGATGTTCGATGTGTTTCAGAAAGCCCGTGTATCCGCACATGANACCTGNTTCTCGATCTTCGATATGCCAAAATCCGTAACCTCGGATCTGCCAGTGTCCTGCTGTTCTCAGCAAAGCCCTCCAAACATCTCCGCGTTTGATAGGACCTCCCAGAAATTTCATACGAACTGGATCCGCAAAAAAAACTTCCATCGGCTCAAGATCTTCAAACTTTGGAGCACGGAGAATAAGACGCTCGGTTTCCAGAGTAGGGATTTCAATCATCAGTTCATTCCTTAAATTTTCAAAAATAAAGAGTGGGATTCAGGTTTCATTTTTAATTCAGCGAAGTTTAACCGGATTGGAGTCCAATACAATCCGATTCAACTGAAAAGATGAGGGTAATTATCAGAAATGAAAGTGCTCTACCCTGATCGGATCAAAGCATGGAGAGTAAAACCCCGGCGGCTACGGCAGAACCGATCACCCCGGACACGTTCGGTCCCATCGCATGCATCACCAGATGGTTTTGGGGATTGGCCTGCAATCCGACATGGTTGACCACCCGGGCGGCCATGGGCACCGCAGATACGCCTGCCGCACCAATCAAGGGATTGATTGGCATTGATGAGAGCCGGTTCATTAATTTAGCCAGCAAAACCCCCGATGCGGTCCCGATGGCAAAAGCGATCACTCCAAGAATCAGGATCCCTACTGTTTCAAGATTCAAAAACTGGGTCGCCAGCAATTTACTCCCAACCCCAAGACCGAGAAAAATCGTAACCGCNTTGATGAGTGCATTCTGCATGGTATCTGAAAGTCGNTCCACCACCCCGCATTCACGNGCAAGATTTCCCAGCATGAACATACCGATCAAGGGTGCTGCGGATGGGAGCAACAAGCCACATAGGATCAGAACCAGCAAAGGGAACATGATCTTCTCCCGGCGTGACACATAACGTAACTGCCGCATTTCCATTTTCCGTTCCTTTTCCGTTGTCAGCAGTTTCATGATCGGAGGTTGAATCAGGGGAACCAAAGCCATGTATGAATACGCGGCAATCGCTATCGAACCCAACAACCTTGGAGACAGTTGACTGGAAAGGAAAATCGCTGTTGGACCGTCGGCACCGCCGATGATTCCGATTGAAGCAGCATCCCTAAGACTGAAGTCGATACCGGGAACCCAATTCAGTGCTAATGCGCCAAGCAATGTTGCAAAGATCCCGAATTGAGCGGCACCTCCCAACAATGCAGTTCTTGGATTAGCCAACATCGGCCCAAAATCCGTCATGGCTCCAATGCCCATAAAGATCAGCAGCGGAAAAATCCCGGTGGTGATACCCATTTCATAGACATAATAAAGTAACCCACCCGGTTCACTCAAACCTGCCCCAGGAATGTTGGTGAGTATCGTACCGAATCCAATCGGAACCAGAAGCAGGGGTTCAAATTTCTTCTGGATACCCAAATAAAGCAGAATGAATCCGATCAGCATCATCAAAACCCGGCCGATCCCTTCCGACCAGTCCATCTCCTGCCCACGGATTATTCGTGCCAATCCTGTGGAATCCTGCATTTGTTCAAACATTACCCCAAGACTGGGATCCTGAAATTCTGATTTCTTTTGAGAGTTTGTTTCAATGATCAAGGGTTGAACCTGAAGCACCCCCAGAATTTCACCATCCTTGAAGCTTCGATAGGGCTCCATTTTCCACTCGGTGATCCTCCCTGAAACTCCTGCACGCAGGGTGAGTTTGCTGCCATCCGCACGTTTCATCACGGCTAGGATGTCTCCTGAGAGCACAGAATCTCCAAGTTTCACCCGTACTTCAGAAACCTGCAGAGGTCCCCGAGCGGTGATGGTGACACGGTCGGGAACCGCCTGAGAATAGAGTAAAAATGGGAAGGCGGTGAAAAGGATGAGGAAACAAAAAAAGCGTTTAAGAAAAAATTTTGTGATCAACATTTTTCCCTTATTCCGCATTTTTATATTTTTCCCTGAAGGTTTCCTGAANAAATTTATCAATTCAACTGTTCAGGGTTANCAGTGGAGNCCCAGCCTGAACNGTATCTCCTGCTGAAACATGGATCTCCGCCACNGTCCCCGCAACAGGAGCCTTCACTTCAGACTCCATCTTCATCGCCTCCATCACCAGCAGTGTCTGGTTTGCATTCACGGTTTCTCCTGTTTGAACTTCCAACCGCAGGATGTTTCCTGGAGTCGGTGCTTCCACAACCTGACCTGATGCTGAGGGGGNCTGTTGGGGTGCCGGAATCGACGCAGAAGAACTGACCGTCGGACTCCCACCGCTTTCGGCAACCTGGACCTGATAGGCTTTACCTTCAACCGTAATGGTGTATTCACGAGGTCCTAAAGCAGGTGCTGCGGTTGGCACAGGCTTAGGAGCCGCAGTCTTTTCTGTCTTGGCAGTCTCAGCACTCTTCCGCCGGATATTTTCCTTGGCCTTGCCTAGCAGAAAATCAATCCCCTTGCTTTCACAACTTGAAGCAATGAACACGTTTTCATCATTAACGGGCAAACCATTTTCCTGGAGGGTTTTCTCTGCCCCAGGTCGNCCATCCTCGAGGATATCCAGAGGATCTTCCTTGAACACCGGTTTGTCGAGCTGCTCGGAGGCAAGCTTAACGATTTCCGGATCTGGTTCCACAGGNGTTCTGCCGAAATAACCAAGGACCATATTCCCGTATTGTGGATTGATCTTCTCCCAGCGTCCCTGGGTTGCATTAAGATAGGCCTGTTGGAAATAAAATTGTGAAACCGGGGTAACTGAGGTACCGAATCCTCCAACACGGATCACTTCCTCCATTTCCTTGATCACCTTGGGATAAAGATGCAGGGTTCCGGTATCACGCATCATCATCGTATTGGCGGTTAAGGCTCCACCCGGCATTGGAGAAAAGGGAATCAACGGAGATACCATTCTTGACTCTGGAGGAATGAAGTAGTCGCTCATTGCTTCCTCAAATACCTCCTCAACTTTAATATATTTGAGGGGATCGATATCCAGGGTGAAGTCGGTTCCTTTCATTGCATGCCACATTGTAAGAATATCCGGCTGTGCGGTCCCTCCACTGACTGGACTCATCGCCAAATCAATACGGCTGATCCCCGCATCGATGGCTGCCAGGTACTGGCTGATGCCGATCCCTGCAGTATCATGGGTATGAAGATGAAGAATCATNTCCTCAGGAACGGTTTTTCTCGCAGCTTTGATGGTCTCGTATATTTTACGAGGGTGAACCGTTCCACTGGAATCCTTNAAACAAACCGAATGGAAGGGGATATCCGAATCAAGAATATTCCTCAGCATTTTAGAATAATCATCTGGACTGTGTGCTCCCTCACAGCCCGGAGGCAGATCCATCATCGTGATCACGATCTGATGATGAAGTCCTGCTGCGGCAATCCTTTCGCCTGAATAACTCAGATTTCGGAGATCGTTAAGCGCGTCAAAATTGCGGATGGTGGTGATACCATGCTTCTTGAACATCTTCGCATGCAGGTCAATCATGTCCCGAGGCTGTTGATTAAGCGCTACCACATTGATGCCGCGTGCCAGAGTCTGTAAATTTGCATCAGGTCCTACCGTCTTGCGGAAGGAATCCATCATGTCGAAGGCCGATTCGTTACAGTAGAAAAAAAGACTCTGGAAACGTGCTCCCCCGCCGGCTTCGAAATAAGTCGTTCCGGCGTCCACTGCTGCTTCCAAAGCAGGCAGAAAATCACGGGTTGAGACCCTTGCTCCAAATACGGACTGAAATCCGTCTCGGAATGAGGTGTCCATGAATTCGATGCGTTTCTTTGCCATGGCGATTTTTTATATCAAGTGATGAAAAGCTTTTGACGCTCAGCCTCGTATGCGGATACTGCTGCTGCCAAAACCGCTGCAGGAACCACNGGTTCTTGNAAAGCGTTCTGTTTCTGGGNCTTCCTTTCCTGNTGAATCCTCNGGGCTTCCNTTTNGGTGTGTGAACGGTTGAGGAACTCGATGAGCATGATGAACAGCATCATGAGCAGTAAAAAGAGCAGGACCATCAGCATCCCGACAACCATTAGTTTGAGACCGGCACTGAACATCTGAGTGTTTAAGAATCCGAATAGATGAAAAACGATTAAACCATGATATAATTCATGATTCATTTATAGGATAAGGTATTTTACGTAAGCTTCCATCTACTTTTTTAACCAGCTTTTCCTTAGTAGAAATTTTACAACTGNCATCCTAAAAACTGAAACTATGAGACTCAGTACAGAACAGTTGGATTCATTCGAAAAACAGGGTTTTCTTGTCCTCGAGAATTTTGTCTCTGCCCGGCAGTGTGAAAACCTTCGTCAGTGCGCCAAGGAACTGGTNAGGGATTTTGAGGTTCCTGGGCAAACAAGTATTTTCACCACCAACGAGCAAACCCGTCACTCAGACGCTTATTTCCTCGAGTCCGGAGATAAAATCCGTTTTTTCTTCGAAGAAGAAGCCTTCGACCCAAAAGGGATGCTTGTTCAGGAAAAAGAACTCTGCATCAACAAAATCGGACATGCGATGCATGACCTGAATCCGGATTTCAACAGCTTTTCCCGTAATCCTGAACTTGCTGAAGTGGTTAGGGATCTTGGAATGCAAAACCCGCTTCTGCTGCAGTCGATGTACATCTTCAAACAGCCCAGGATTGGAGGCGAAGTCCATTTTCACCAAGATGGCACGTTCCTCTTCACCGAACCCCTCTCGGTGAAGGGTTTCTGGTTTGCGTTGGAAGACGCGGACCGGGAAAACGGATGTCTCTGGGCAATTCCAGGAGGACACCAGAATCCTCTGAAATCAAGGTTTTTTAGAAATGAAGAAGGTGACGGAACCGAAATGGAAATCTGGGATGACACACCCTGGGACCGGAACCAGGCGGTCCCATTAGAAGTTCCCCAGGGAACCATGGTCATCCTCCATGGAAAACTCCCGCATATGAGCGAAGCCAACCGATCCAACCGAACACGTCATGCTTACACCCTGCATCTGATCGAAGCAGACGCAGATTATCCTGATTGGAACTGGTTACAACGGNATTCCAAGCTTCCCCTNCGTGGATTCGTCTNAGCTCTAACTNAATCAGCCCAGGAATCCGGTTCCTCCAGCAATCGGAAGAGTCCCTCGGACGCCGCAGTCAGCAACTTTGCTCCTTTTTCTGCTGAGGCCGCGGAAGGAAAACCNATCACCCCGTTCGGGCTCATGCTCTTGAAAGAATTCCAGCGATAGGCTCCAGGTCCCATCATCTTCAATTCCGCAGGTCCATCTGCCTGCTGCAGCGCATCCTGGTCGACCAGATCCGGTTTGAGATGCAGCAGCATCGATGTTTCCGCTTCTCCGGCGTGGCGGACATTGCTTTGCTTTTCCAGAATCTCAGCAAATGACTTTGCCACATCAGGCAGGGTCCAATAGGTACAGACCAGAATCCTCAAATCCAGTTCCTGCTTGAGTTCGGCAGCGATCACATGAAGAGCATGAATATTGCCTCCATGGCCGTTGACGACACAGATCCTGCGGAAGCCATGACGTTGAATGGATCTGCAAAGGCAACGGATCAGGGCATGATAGGTTGAATGATCCAGGGTGAATGTCCCTCCGAGATCCATATGATGTTCCGCAAGCCCGCACCAAACCGTNGGAGCNACAATAGCTTTTCCAGGAGGATTNAANCGGGAAGCAGCACCCAGGCTGACNTCNGTTGCCAACAAGGCATCCACCTGAACGGGCAGATGAGGNCCATGCTGCTCGGTTGAACCCACGGGCAGGATGACCAGACAATCTTCTTGAGCCAGGGCTCTCAGTTGCGGCGCCCTGAGACGATTCCATTCCATTACTGACATTCTGTTTTCTCCTTAAGGATTAAGTTGATGGATCTTTGAATGCTGAACTGATTTGATGATTGGAACCAACTATAGAATGCTAATTGATCCAAGACAATTCCATCTTCTGATTCAATTTCACCATCATGAAACTTCAGGAACTGCAGCAACTTGACCGGGATGACCCCCTTCGAAATTACCGCAGTCTTTTTCATCTTCCTGAAGGAGTGATTTATCTTGACGGAAACTCCCTTGGTCCTGCTCCAAAAGAGGTATTCAAGAAAATGGAAAAAGTTCTGCACCAGGAATGGGCAGAGGATCTGATCCGAAGTTGGAACAACGCAGGTTGGTGGGAATTGACCGACCGGCTTGGCAGCATGGTGGCCAAGTTGATTGGCGCAGATGATGACGAAGTCGTGGTTTGTGATACCACATCGGTGAATCTTCATAAGGTTCTTCACGCAGCCCTTTCCCTCAAATCCGGACGCAACAAAGTAATTGCCGAGGCGGATTGTTTCCCGAGCGACCTTTANGTACTCGAGGGGGTGAAAAGCCTCCGTCCTGATCTTGAAATCCTGCTGGAAGGNAGAGANGGTTCCAGCATNCNNGAAATGCTTGATGAACAGGTNGCGGCGGTTCTGATCAATCATGTGGATTACCGAAGCGGAACCATCCGTGATATGGAAAACTTGACCCGTCAAGTTCAGGAATTCGGCGGGCTCGCCGTTTGGGATCTCAGTCACAGTGCAGGAATTTTCCCAGTTCAACTCAATCGTTGCCGAGTCGATTTTGCGGTGGGCTGCACCTACAAATACCTGAACGGCGGTCCCGGGGCGCCTGCCTATCTCTATGCNGCGTCCAGACATCATNCTGCCTGCAACCAGCCTCTCAGCGGATGGTTTGGCCATGCCAGGCCTTTTGACTTTGAACGCCATTTTGATCCGGATTCGGGCATCCGGCGTTTTGTCTGCGGAACCCAACCGATTTTATCCTTACGGGCTCTTCAGTCCGGTTTGGAGATTTACCAGGATGTCAGCCTCCAGCAGGTCCGTGAAAAAAGCATGGCCCTCACCGATCTCTTTATTAAGCTATTGAAGAATGAATGTGCTGCCTGGGAACTTGAAATCATAAGTCCGGAGGATGCTTCACAACGTGGAAGCCAGGTAGCGGTCAGTCACCCACAAGGCTACGCCGTCATGCAGGCGCTGATCTCNAGAGGAGTGATTGGGGATTTCAGGGCTCCCAATCTGATGCGTTTCGGATTTGCNCCGCTTTTCCTGAGTTACCAGGATATCCATGATGCTGTCAAACAGTTGAAACAGATTCTGGAATCAGAAGAATGGAATCAGGAAGCATTTCTCCAAAAATCCAAGGTCACGTGAATTAAAAACCTATCCATGACAAAACCNNAAGAACGTTATTTTGAAGATTATCCTTTGGGGCAGGTAATGGAATTCGGCCCAGTCGATGTGAAGCAGGAGGAAATCATCGAATTCGCCCAGAAATACGACCCCCAGTATTTTCATATCGATCCCCAAAAAGCGGAGCATTCCATCTTCGGCGGACTGATTGCCAGTGGTTGGCACACCGCCTCGATGGTGATGCGCTTGATGGTCGAACATTACCTTTCTCCAAAAGCCAGTCTTGGTTCTCCGGGAATNGACGAATTNCGCTGGCTGAAACCGGTGTATCCCGNAAACCAACTGCACGTCCGCACGACGGTCCTTGATTGCAAACGCTCACGCAGCAAAACGGATCGTGGTATCATCATCACTCTGATCGAGGTCTTGAACCAGGAAAAGNAACTGGTGATGAGTTTCAAGGCAACCAATTTCATGCTGATCAATCCAGATCNTNNATGACTCTCCGATTGCATCAGGTTTCAGCTACGGCTTGAAAACTGCGGGTGGTCCAAGCAATATCAGAGGTTAATGATAAATATTTTTAGTATTTATTTCAGGAACTGAATTCCCCACTGATTTGAAACTCCACGACCAGAAGGACCATGTTTGAACTCATTCTTCACCCTTTTGCCTTGGGTCTCTATGTCGGGGTGTTTTTCTGCATCTACATTTTCTTCAGTGAAATGGCCAGACGCAGGCACCTCAAATTGAAAATCAAGGAACTGGAAGGGACCAACGAAAATCTGAAAAACACCCTTCACACTCAGATGAGCATCACCGAAAAAGGGAACCGCTCCCGTGAAGAGGAAGTGGACGATTTAAAGAAACAGAATGAAAACATGCGCATCACCCTCGCCACCCTGCAGACGAAACCGGGAGCGGCAGAACTGAAGATGCTTTACACCTTTGATCGGGCCATTTCGATCATGAACCAGAGAACCCCGGGATTTTCCGGAGTCTGGGAAGGAGTGATGCTGGAAGCGCAGAAAGAAGTAGAGGAAAGCACCAGCGGAATCCGCGGACTGATCCGCAAGGTCTTCAAACCATCGGTCATGCTGAGCAATGCGCCGGTTTCAGAGGAAAAGGAACTGAAGATGGTTGAAGAATCCGGAGAAAAAAACGAATAGACGAAGCTTCTTTTTTCCATGAACCCTTCCACTGAGACGGAATCTTTTCAGATCCGGAACGCATTTCCTTCAGATGCCGATTCCATCATCGCCTTCAACCAGGCGATGGCCAGGGAAACTGAAGACCGAACTTTGGAAGACCGGATCATCCGTGCCGGAGTCCAGCGTATTTTCGACGAACCGGATCAAGGGTTTTACCTCGTTGCAGAAAGTGAAAAAAGGATCATCGGCACCCTGATGGTGACCCGGGAATGGAGTGANTGGAGAAACGGGCAATTCTGGTGGATCCANAGTGTTTATGTTGAAAAGAGTTTTCGGAGAAAAGGGGTTTACCGAGAAATGTACCGTTTCGTCAAAAAACTGGCTTCATCCCAGCCTGACATCTGCGGATTCCGGCTCTATGTCGAAAAAGATAATCTCATCGCCCAGCAAACCTACCGCAGCCTGAACATGGAGGAAACTCCGTACCTCCTCTTTGAAGAGGAACTCCCGAAAACGGAGTAAAGCCTTTTTTACCCCAAGGCAANCCTCCATCTTCATCCCCTGAAAACATTCAATAAAAACTCCTCCCATGAGCCCCAAAGCTCTCAAAGACGCGATCCGTCAGAAAGCAGGGGAATTGGGCTTTGAACTGGTTGGCATGGTTCCGGTCCAGCCCAGTAAAACCCACGAGATCTACAAGGCCTGGCTGGAAAAGGGCTATGCCGGGGAGATGGCTTATTTGGAAAGGCATCTGCCGCTCAAACAAGATCCCCGAAATCTGCTGCCTGAAGCCCTTTCCTTAGTGGCTCTGGCCTTCAACTACTATACTGGAGATCATCCCGAATCCGATGGTTCCAAAGGGAAAATCAGCCGTTACGCCTGGTCGGAGGATTACCACCAAATCATGCATGAACGGCTGAAACAACTCAGTGATTTCATCCTGGTAGAACTCGGACTTGGAACAAAGANTCGAGGNNTGGTGGATAGCGGGCCNATCCTGGAANGGGAATATGCCTGGAGAGCNGGCTTAGGATGGTTCGGNAAGCATTCCAACCTGATTCACTGGAAAAAGGGATCNTGGTTTTTTTTGACCGAGTTGCTGATNGATCTCCCCCTNGAAGCGGATCAACCCTTCACCCGTGTCGATTGCGGTACTTGTACCCGGTGTATCGATGCCTGCCCGACCGAGGCGATCGTGGCCGACCGTGAGGTNGATTCACGGCTCTGCATCTCCTACCTCACCATAGAACTCAAGGGATCCATNCCCAGAAATCTCCGCNCCAAAATGGGAAACTGGATTTTCGGCTGCGATATTTGCCAGGAGGTCTGCCCCTGGAACAGTAAAGCACCTCTCAGTATGGAGAAAGGATTTGCCGCAGAGGACTCCGCAAGGACTCCGGATCTGGGAAAGTTGATGGAATTGGATCAGTCAGAATTCCGGAAACGCTTTAAGAACAGCCCCGTGCTCCGCACCAAAAGAAGAGGTNTGTTGCGGAACGTAGCAATCGCACTCGGCAATTGGGGAAATCCGCANGCAATTCCTGCATTGGAACNGGGNCTCNTTGACCAGGAACCCTTGATACGCTCNCACTCCGCCTGGGGCCTGGGGCAGGTTGCAACAAAAAAAGCCTATGACATCCTGGAAAATGCGCTGACTTCCGAAGAAGATCCTCAGGTCCTTGAAGAAATCCGGGAGGCCTTGTCTGCCTTCAAAGAAAAAACGGATCCAATCTTATAAGAAATTTCAGCGATAGTGCCGCAGCGAAAGGCTGAAGAGATCGCTTGCANCACCAAACTCACTCTTCCCTCGTTTGCGCCTGCCGATGGAATAGCTTCCAGCAAAGTTGATCCACCAGTCTTCCGCCAGGTTCCAATCCAGTTCCGGAAGTATCAACGAGGACCCATCATTTCCATTGTGCATCGAGGAAAAGCTGAATGACTTAAATGAGTGTGCAATATCATTAAAAATACCAAGACATCCCTGCAGATGAGTCTTTGTTTTTTAATATTAACCATTGAAATTCTGTGGTGATTTGGCGGGAAGGGTTTATCCTTGTTACAAGAAAAACCACTCATGCCTATGTCTTACGGAAAAGCCGATCCTCCCTCGAGTTCTGCGAAGCCTCATTTAGCCATCCGCAATCCTTCGGAATGGATCATCCGCTTTGCTCCGCTGGTCCGTGAGGGTGGACCGGTGCTTGACCTGGCTGCGGGAGGTGGTAGACACGGAAGGTATTTTCTGGAACGGGGACATCCGGTGACTCTGGTCGACCGTCAGACTGAGGCCCTGCTGGACCTGGTACCAGATCAACGAGCGACCGTCATCCAGGCCGACTTGGAAGACGGATCACCCTGGCCGCTCAATGAGAAATNNGCTGGGGTGGTGGTGGTCAACTACCTCCATCGACCGTTGACGGAGAACCTTCTGGAATCCCTGGAACCTGGAGGGTTATTGATTTATGAAACCTTTGCACGGGGAAATGAAAACTTCAGCCGGCCCCGTAATCCGGATCATCTCCTAAAATCAGGAGAACTGCTCCAGATGGTTTTGGGAAGACTTCAGGTTATCGCCTATGAACANGGAATTCGGGAGAAGTCTCCGTTACAGGGAGTGATCCAGAGAATCTGCGCGGTTAACAATCTCGATCAATCGGTGAGGGAGGACAGNGAACCCCAGGTGCTTAACCTGGAACCAAACTGAGTATTCCGGAAANTGAAAAACTGGAATTTAAAAAAAAAGGACAGGAATCTGCTAAAAAATTTCAGACGAGGAATTCTACTTCAAGCACCTCTACCTCGATGCTTCCTTTGGGAATTGGGATGACCAGGGTGTCACCCTCCTTTTTTCCAATCAGGGCTCTGGCAATTGGTGAATTGACGGAAATCTTGTTCTGTTCCAAATCAGCCTCGTCTTCACCGACGATCTTGTAGCGTTTTTCTTCTTCAGTATCTACATCCACGAACGAAACGGTGGCTCCAAACACAATCTTGTCACCTGACAGTTTGGAGACATCAATCACGTTGGCAGAAGCAAGTTTGCCGTTGAGTTCCTGAATCCTTCCCTCGATGTATCCCTGACGTTCCTTGGCGGCATGGTATTCCGCATTTTCTGAAAGATCNCCATGGGCACGGGCNTCGGCAATGGCATTGATCACATCAGGCCGTTCAACCGTGGTCAAATGCTTCAACTCCTGCTTCAAGAGATCATAACCCTCTTGGGTCATTGGGAAGGTACCATTCATAAGAAACCTGTTTTGAATTAGGAAAAGACCGCAAACACGTTTGCAAAACGAATCATTCTAATGCAATACCAGATTTCTGCAAGTGGGGAAGAAACTAGGAATAAAGGGGAGCGAGGATCAATCGAACTGCGGATTCATCACCCGATCGTACTGCTCACGATAGATGGATATCATGACACCTGGGTCATCATCGGGCATGTTGATGATGATCAGACGTGCCAATTCCTTGTTCATATCCATCAGGTTTTGCAAGGCGTTATAATGAGAAACCCGACGGTCCCAGCATTTCTTNACCGANTTGACNGTATTGCGGGAATCCCAGGCGGCATAGTAGGCCTGATAAAGCCGGTTGTCATTGAGTTCCTCAAAATACAAAGCCAGTCCTGATTTTGCTTCACCGTACTGCTGGAAAGCCCGGTTGACAACCCGGTCTGCGCAGGGAGGCCTAGACGTTTCCTGCCCTGTAAAGTTTGCCAGTTCTGCGCAACCTTGAAGCAGGAATGCGAGGCCAAGGACAAGAAAAAATGTTTTTGAAACCGACGGATAAGACATGTTGTTTTTTAACTGCCGAACTGATGTTTTTTTTAATTTTCTTCTTTATCGGCAGAATTCAGATTTGCTTTAATCCCTTTTTTAACGAAAAGTGATTTCCAGCTCTCCAATGGATTCGATGCGCCCCTGAAGCAGGTCCCCGCTTTGAACCGGCCCCACCCCGGCTGGCGTGCCGGTAAAAATCAGATCTCCCGGAACAAGCTCAAACATTTGTGATAATTTCATGATCACTTCAGGAATGGCCCAAATCATTTGTGCCAGGTCTCCTTTCTGACGTGTCGAACCGTTCACATCGAGTTCGATGAAACCCTGCTGCGGATGTCCAATTGCTGATGACGGACGGATGGCGCTGCAGGGAGCCGAATGGTCAAAGGCCTTCGCCGAATCCCAGGGGCGTCCCTTTTTCTTTGCTTCCGCCTGCAGGTCCCGTCGGGTCAGGTCCAGTCCCACCGCATAGCCGAAAACATGGTCCAGGGCATCACTTTGCGGAATGTCTCTTCCGCCTTTGTGAAGCGCCGCCACCAGTTCGATTTCATGATGAAGATTCTGGGTGGCACTGGGATAGTCCAGAAAACTTCCGGAAGGCACCACAGCATCTGCAGGTTTGCAGAAGAAAAAGGGTTCCTCTCGTTCCGGATCCGCGCCCATCTCGAGTGCGTGTTCCGCATAATTTCTGCCGACACAATAAATCCGATGCACCGGGAAATACTCAGAGGCTCCTGCAATTTCAACAAATGCCTGGGGTTTGGGGTTGAAAACGAAATTCATGAAAAGTCTTCNGGAAAAAAGGGTTATTGATTAAGGTCCTCAAACGTCTGGCCTTGGGCAGCCATGGTTTTGAGCAGTTCCGAGGGGTTCCAGAAAAAGGGATCTTCCNCNGAAAATTCCTCGATGTCCTCNACGATTTTCCGGATGCCATACATATCAGCATATTTCATAGGACCGCCACGGTATCTTGGAAAACCATAACCATAGTGTTGAACGACATCAATATCGGAAGGACAGCGCGCCACCTTTTCTTCAAGAACCTTCGCCGCTTCATTCACCATCGCCCCGAGATACCGCCGAATGATTTCCTCCGGGCTGTACTCCCTGGCCCTGATCCCTTTCGTGCTCCGTTCCCCGGCGATGATGTCCAGCACTTCAGGATCCTCAATCCCGATTCGTGATCCTTCTTCATAAAGGTAAAATCCCCGTCCGGTTTTTTGACCGAACCATCCTCTTTCACAAAGCCGATCGGCAATTTCGACATAACGTTCCTTTGGATCCCGGGTGGCAGCCTTCCGTTTCCGGTTGGCCCAGCCGATGTCTCCTCCGGCAAGATCGAACATCTGAAACGGACCGATCGGGTAACCGAAGTCCCTGACCGCCTCATCGATCCGGTAGGGGCTGGTTCCGTCTTCCATCATGTATCCCGCTACTTTCGAATAGGCGCCAAGGATCCGGTTACCGATGAAGCCTTCGGAATTTGCCGAACGAACCGGAACTTTCCCCATCCGGTTTCCTAAAGCAAATCCTGTTGCCAGGACCTCATTGGAAAGTCCGGAGGGAACTACGATTTCAAGCAGTTTCATGATGTTTGCCGGAGAGAAGAAATGCAGCCCGAGAACCTCCTCCGGCCTGGATGTGACCGATGCAATCTCATCAATATCGAGGTAGGAGGTATTGCTCGCCAAAACCGCCCCCTGACGTGCATATTGATCGAGTCTGCGGAAAACCTCCTTCTTGACTTCCATTTCCTCAAAAACCGCTTCAATCACCATATCCGCGTCAGCAATCCTTTCAAAATCCGTAGAGGGGATAAATCGTCCCAGGATTTCCTTCTTATCCTCAGGCCCCATCCTGCCTTTGCTGATATGGCGGTCATAAACCTTTTCCACATTCAGACGCCCTTTTTCCAGGCCTGCTTCATCACGCTCGACCATCATCACCTCCAGGCCTGCATCCAATGCCGCCACNGCGATACCNCCTCCCATCGTTCCTCCCCCGATGACCGCGAGCCTTTCCAGTTTCCTCGGCTCGATTTCCCGGAGTTCAGGAATCTTCCTGCAACGCCGTTCGGCGAAAAAAGCATGGATCAGCCCCTTCCTCTGGGGACTTTCCAGGCATCGGGCAAAGCTTTCCCGTTCATATTTCAGTCCCTCCTCAAAAGGAGTAGACAGTGCTTTTTCGACGCAATCGATGATCTGAAAAGGTGAATAAAGCCCTCTGCCTTTTTTTTGCCATGTGTTTCTGTGCTCCACGATGGCCGCATGGTTTGCCGCTTCGTCCTGCAGTCCTTCCGTCCTCTCCCGGGTTGGGATTCTTGGGCGTTTTCCTGAAGTTGTCTCCAGCATGAAATCCATGGACGCAGAGATCAGTTCACCGGATTCCTCGACCCGGTCNATCACTCCGGACNCTAANCCTTCCCCCGCAGAAATCGGCTGACCGTTCAACATCATCTTCAGTGCCTTATCTGCACCGATGATGCGAGGAAGTCGCTGGGTTCCTCCGGATCCGGGAAGCAGTCCCAGATGGATTTCCGGCAGGCCGATTTTCGCCGAAACTGTCGCGACCCGGAAATGCGCAGAGAGTGCAAGTTCGAACCCCCCGCCTAAAGCCGTTCCGTTGATCAGGGCAAACACCGGCTTGCTGCAGNTCTCGATGGCGTTGCAAATCTGGGGAAGCTGGGGTTCCAGGGAGGGTTTTCCAAATTCCTGAATATCTGCTCCGGCAGAAAAGAACTTTCCAGACCCGGTGATCGCCAGGATCTTAATTGCAGGATCCTCCAGGGACTCCCTGACGGCTTCCATCAATCCCTGCCGCACNGCATGGGAAAGAGCATTNACCGGGGNGTTTTGAATCTGGATCAGGGCAATGGATTCTTTTTTATTCAGGACAACAACGTCATTCATGGCTGAATCTCCGGTTCTAAAAAATGTGAGATGAACTCGATTGAGAAATCATTATGACTCAATATCAATCACTTGTCAGATTCCTGTCATTCCAGAANGACTTCTCCAAGTCTTCAACGATTCATCAACGGGCAGAGGCCTGGACCATTACGTACTTCAGCCATCCTTCCCGCAAAACCTTATTGCCTAGCCAGGCAGTGGCTCTGATTTTCCACCATGCCGGTTTCAACTTTTCCCGAAATCCTAACTGTACGGATCTCCTTTTTACAAATGAGGCGAAGCCCCCCAAAACCTGTACTGTCATGTCCACGACCTCGACTTTCTCGAATTCCTCCTCTTGAGCCTCGCGGATCAGATCCTCCTCATTCCTGAATTCACGGCTGTCCACCTCTGCCAATTCAAATAGTTTCCTGAGCCAGCCTGCAAGAGGTTTTTGAGAATTCAGGCAGAAAAGATGGAACCCGATNCGCCCACCCGGTTTCAATAAAATCCTGGATGCTTTGAATAAATCCCTGAGTGAATCAAAATGATAGGCTGCATCGACACAGAGGATGGCATCATAACCCGCTTCCCCCTTGCATTGCCNGGAAAACACCGATGAAAAAAAATCCTCAGCCCTCATCTTGATCANNNCATCCANGTTTGAAGGAGGATCCGATTCGATAAAATCATGGCATTCCCTGCGGTATTCCAGGGCGTCACAGTNCTGAACCCCAAACGACTTAGACCAAAGCCTTAAACCCGCACCATATCCGCAGGCCAGTTCGAGCAACCGGTCGTCGGCTTTCAGTTCCAGGCAATCCCCAAGCCTGAACGCCAATTGATGACAGGCTTCCCGGTAATCCTCTGTGACTGACCAGTCTCCCAGGTTGATCCATGGTGCAGGAATCCATTTGTCCTGAAGCAAAGAATAATCAATTCCCTCACCAACTTCAGGCCAGAGCTTATTTTTTAAAAGCATCAGGTTTAGAGCCAAAAAATGTTTTTCAATAATTCCTTTAAAATAATTGACTCCCTTCATACCAAGATTTTCCTTATCTGTTACTCAAACATTCAAAGAGGCACAAAAAAACACTATCCCAAAAAAGTATTCTGCCGAGAATATTGATTTTTTGGGATGTAGAGTTTTTCAGAATCTGGAGCAATCGGCCTGGAAAGTNAGACTTGAGTCTGAATAGCTGAAAAGCCCCTCCCTGCCAGAAAATGAATTTCCGGGATAAAATTCAATTTCTCCCATAGAAGTAGCACCAACACGCCCTGCCCGGGCGAGGAAGAANAGGCCGTTTTCATTGATATAAAAGATTTCTCCAGGATTGAAGAAACCCAACGGCAGGAAATGGATTTCATTGCCTTTGATCTGGAATCTGAATTTATCTTCANGGAGTTTTTTGCTGGATTGTCCNATTTGACAATAAAAAAGTGCGGAAGAGGNTGCCTGCCCTNTGANGAAGCAAAGCAAGAAAAGAATAAGGAAGGAGAACCTCAACAACGGTTTAATCANAAAACNCCATGNAATTGCAATCTTTGACCGTNTTGCCATAAGNATATTTCCTCNAAGTCACTGATGGAATCTGANCCAGNAATGCGAAAACCAGGAACNNGNAAAGCATCAAGGGGAATTACATCAAATCTGATTTGAANAACCGACGCATGGTTTCCTGAACTAAAAANTCATCTCCAGNTTTTGATATGTTCTGTCCAGCATACCTTATGCTCTACATGATCCGCACACTTGACGATTCCTTTTTTCGAGTACAAACCCGATTGTTTGGATGAACATCCAAACAACATGAAGACAAACAACAAAAAAGGTAGTACTAGCCTCATTGACACCTTTTATTGAATAAATGCGTGAACTAAACAATCCTCCAGACTGCAACATTGGAAAATCGAAATTACAGACTTAAAAGCTAGAGGGTTTCAACAATTTTGTCACAGTCCGCGATGATATTGATGAATGCATCATCACTGTAACGGATATGGGTGATCATCAACTGCTTATCATTTTTCAGCACAAATTTCGTCGCCATATCATAAGCACTAATGAACTGGTTTCCATCATACGAACCCATGTATTCGATAAAATATTTCCTGTTGCTGAATCTGGAACTCCCTGGTTCGACCTCGATCATCCCCTCCAACACTTTAAATTCAAACTGGTCCAATGCCTCCTGGCTTGAACCTTCCCGGTTTAAAATCATGTGCTGGATCTCATCACAAAAATAAACATCTCCTACATTCGCCAAACCAGTAGAACCCAATGCGGTCCAGAACAGAACAATGAACAGGATTCTCATGACATTCGATTTTAACGGAAGGTATCCTTAATCAGCATGCATTGCCGAACACAATTGGATTCGGCAAANACATTCGCAGCCTGATAATTCGGACATTTTGTCTCACACTCTGCATGAGTCTGGTCTAGATAGATGTTGTAATCAAACTCCTGCTTTCCCGACGAACAGGACAACAAGGCCATGGACAGACAAACACAAATCAGGCATTTCATGCAGAGGATCATACAATGTTCGTTCCTCACATGATTTGATTCTCGAAACACTATTTGGACTGAAATATTGAGAATTTCCAGTTCGAAGTCGAATACTTATTAAATTCATATTTTGAGGAAGTCTCTCAACCAAAATAAAGGTTGAATTTCAATATAGTCTAATAGTTCAATCCCCAATCAAATCTATGAGAATGATTCAAAAAGTATCAATGAAAAATGATTTTCCAAGAATCTTCGATTTTTTTTCATTTTTCAGGTTTTCTTCTCAGGCAATAAAAACGTGCACACCATCTCCAGTTTCAAAAACAACATTTATATTCGAGTTATTTGAACGGTTCTGGAAGGANCCAAAGGCTTGAAAACTCGNAATACATAGANTGTTGATCTTTAGAATTGTAGAAGGAATATCACTAGTTGCAGGTTGCCTGATNAAAAGAATAAAACTTACATGAGGCTTCTACTTGTTCCATTTTATAGATCAACGTATATTTGCANATTTTCCAACCCCATGCGGATGAATGATGAAAAGGATTCTTAACATAGCCCAGATNGGCGCGCCGGTTTTGCGTGAAAGCACAAAGCGACTAAAAAGAGAAGAGTTGCTGAGTCCTCCAATCCAGGAATTCATAGATGATCTGATTCATACCATGAGAAGTGCCAACGGGGCTGGCCTGGCAGCCAACCAGGTGCATCAGTCGCTGAGAATTTGTGCAATCGAAGTCAAGNACAATCCNCGCTATCCNTANCGGCCGAACATTCCTCTGACCATCTTGGTGAATCCCGATTTATCTCCGGCAAGCGAACTGATGTTCGAGAACTATGAGGGATGTCTCAGTGTCCCCAATCTGAGGGGCAAAGTGAAACGGCACTGTGAAATCCGGGTTGAGGCAATGGACCGTTTCGGCAACCCGATCGCAGAAACCGTCAGGGGAATGACGGCGGCAACCTACCAGCATGAAGTCGACCACCTTGATGGCAAATTGTTTGTGGATCATGTCGAGGATTCTAAGAGTCTTGTGACATGGGAAAACTTCCAACGCTACCATCAAAATCAGGTCGCGGATCAGGTCCGGGAGCTTGTTAAACGTTTCGGCAGTTGAAATTAAGCTAACGGTTCACTCATCCTTTCGACGAGTCAGGATAGATATTTCGGCAAATCACCCACTCCGGGAATGATCAGGTGATGGGGACAGAGCTTTAATTGATCGTCACTGTGTGCTCCCGTGAGGACTCCCACTGCCAGTCCCACTTTGGCCTCTGCGGCAGCATTTAGGTCTGATTGCGTGTCTCCAACTGCAGCAACCCTGGAAGGATTCCGACAATCCAGACGTTTCATCGATTCTAAAATCAAATCAGGCGCGGGTCTTCCCTCGGAAACCTCATCCCCGCAGACCAGGGTGTCTGCAATTTCACTCCAGCCAACCCTTTCAAGAATCATCAGAGCATACTTCCTTTCAAACCCGGTATTCAGCGCAATCAGCAGATTTTTTGCTTTCAGCCAACTAAAAGTCTCTTCGGCCCCGGGAATCAATCTTACTTCTTCCCTGTCAAACATCATTTCCAGTTTTTGTAAAAAATCCTTATGAATTTTCTGGATCAGGTCTTCTGTCGGNTTTCCAAGGTGTTTTTCTAGGAGGTTTCGAATGGCTTCGATTTTTGAAAGTCCTCGAATGCTGCGGATTTCTTCATCTGTNAATTCAATTCCTTCTCCNAGAAANCCCTCNTTNAAGGCAANCGGGATCAGGNCNCCAATTTGAAGNGTCGTTCCTGCCATATCAAAAACCACCATCTCCAGATCTTTGTAAGATTNCCTCTCACTCATGGTCGGATCAATCGCATGATGTAGGTTGGAAAATTATTTATGATAGGATTTTAGATGAACGAATTGTTTGATTATACAGGAATCCAGTGTTGAAAATATATGAATTAAAAGAACTCCATGAATTCCAGATCTCTTTCCATCATCACTCCCGTTCTACTTCATGTATGTGATGTGTTATGTTCTTTAAAATTAGAGAAATATGCACTTTGTCTATTCCTTGTTTCAAAAGTTTAAATTAAAAAAATGATCTCCATAGTTTGTGATTTCTGAAAACAAAACAGCCTACCTTCTTTTGATCATTACCACCTTGGGTTGGGGTTGTAATGCGGTGTTCGCAAAACTGGCGGTGGGTGAAGTCTCCCCAATGCTCCTGGTCAGCATTCGTTGGCTGATCACGATGGTTCTGCTGGTTTGTTTATTTTGGAAGAAACTTCAGGAGGAAAGGGAGATCATCCTCGGCCATTGGCGTTATCTTTTTATCATTGGAACTGCGGGGTATACAGGATTCACCACCTTAATCTACCTCGGGGCACATTCCACCACCGCCGTGAATATCGGGATCATCCAGGGATCAATGCCAGCCATGATCGTGATCGGCAGTTATATGNTCTNCAAAACTCCTGTCAATGTTCCGCAAATTCTTGGGGTTCTCATCACNATCGTGGGGGTAATCATCGTCAGCACTGCAGGTGATGTAATGGTTTTAACGAATCTGATGTTTAACCATGGTGATTTATTGATGTTGATCGCGGTCGTGCTTTATGCGGCATACACCCTGGGCCTTCGGAATAATCCAGGATTGGGTTCATTAACCTTGTTCGTCACCCTCTCGATCGCAGCTTTTATTTCATCCATCCCGATGACGATTCTTGAAATATTCAATGATCAGGCACATTGGCCTACCCTCCGGGGATGGATCATCATTCTAATGATCGTCATCTATCCTTCCTTCATCTCACAGATTTCTTTTATCAAAAGTGTCGGATTAATTGGCCCCGGAAGNGCAGGAATCTTCGTCAACCTGGTTCCCATCTTTTCCTCGATTCTTGCGGTCAANTATCTCGGTGAAACTTTTGAAAGNTATCACAGCGTGGCCCTGTTACTNGTCTTTGCAGGGATCTTTTTGTTTGANAGGTTNAAAGCTGTCTGAGGAACTCGACTTTAAGGNCTGCNGCNAAAGTCATTTTTCNGACCNATCTGGGAAAGNATTATTTCTTGCTCGCTTTNTNGGTGTTNANTTTGAGCAGATGCATTAAAATTTTTGGGGATAGATGATGCTTATGTGTGCAAATCCGTTAACCCGGGGAACAATGTGTTGAGAAATATCCGAAAACACTCCATTCACCAGACCTTCCTGAGGAGCCTGAGAGACGCCGCCACTCGGGGTGCGGCTATTTACGGGGAATGCGGCGGATTCATGGTGCTGGGAAAGACGCTGACTGATGAAAACGGCGATGCGCATAAGATG
>FUFK010041204.1_pt1 | contig 71318 bp, 61 predicted proteins | sample 1021851 | NCBI WGS metagenome assembly FUFK01 (sample SAMEA51879418, study PRJEB19060) | metagenome | reverse complement strand
ATTCCGGAATCAGGAAAGGTATTGGAAACTAATACGACCTTTTCCCTTCTGATAGCATCAATTACCTCGTCGGGAATTCGAATGTAGCCTTCTGTGTCAGGAAATCTTCTAGTTTCAATTGAGTGATGTTCACAACCTAACTCCTTTGCTAATTCTTCGGCCATTGGACGAGAATTACTTCCGGATAATACGACCATAATGTCCCCTTGAACAGGCGACAGTGCAGGTTGTTCATCTTCTTTGTGTGTCCTCAAGGGTATGAATGGTGCGCGAGGCAGGACTCGAACCTGCGACCTCCCGGTTATCAGCCGGGTGCTCCAACCGACTAAGCTACCCGCGCAAAGGCAGGTTGCCGACTAACCTCCCCGTCATAATAGTGACGGAATAATTTACTCTTGATTTCCTGACATATTCATTCGACTTCTAATTCATTTATCGAAATGTAAGAAGGCAACTGAAGTACTTTGTCAAAGTTTCTGGATAGTACCACTTCGTCTAATCTCTCTCGAGTTCGAGAAAATGCAGTAATTGGTATTCGAAGAGTATCCTCAACGGCAAATTCTTTTTGGATTCCAAGTCTAGTTTTGACAATAACTCCTTTGTAGGTTCTTTTTATTTTGAATAGTTCGGTAATTACGCCAATCTCTCTACCCTGGTTATCCAATACAGCTCTGTCCAGCATTTCATCAGGCGCGTACAATTTTTCATCAATACGAACAGTGTTTCGCCATCTTCGCTGTAGTTCACGCATTGATTTTGATAGTTTTACAGTTCCATCGTTACGTATACTATGTACCAGTTCTTTTGGTAGCGGTGCAAGTTCTGCAGGCTTTCTCATATATTCGTCAGCAACGTCGGATTCTACCTGGATTCGCATTGATCTCACTCTAGCCTCATTAGGGTGGTGTCTTTCTCCAACTATTGTTCCTACCTTTTTATCATTCACATATACATCCCTTTGGAGTAACTCCTGGATGTTGTATTTTTCATTTTTCATTTTTCCCATCTCCATGTCCGGCTTTCCTTCCCGGTTAAGTGATGCTCTAGTGCGGGGGGTCTTATACTATTTGGTCAATAAAAACAAAAACCAATTGAATTTGTCGTATAATTTTACGGATTCTAATTGATTTCAGGTTTTTTTTTCGATTATTGTAATGTCGTATAATTTAGTTTTTTATATACTTAGTAATAGGTACTGAATAAATAATTATCGTATTTCATATTCGTCTCTGGCGATTTATTCATTTGATCCGCAGAAAACCTGCCGAGATATTTATTCCAGATATATTTTCAATTAAAAAATAGATTTTTCAATTGAAAATTTATTTCGATTATATCGTTCCATTAATGAAATATTACTCGTTAGCGTAGCCATGTCCAAGTCTCGGATAGTACACTTTCTTGGTGAATTACCTGGCCTTGGCGAAGAATTGCTGCACAAACTTGTCTGCAACAATATTAGCTGTAGTGTCGATGATAAGTGGTATAATGAACTAGTATCGAGGTTGTCAACCGAGTTAGAAATATTTACTGAAAAACCACTCATGTTTGACGTAAGTTTGGTCAAATCAAATGATGTTTTGATTTATTTTGCGCTAAATGAACAATTAATTGAGTTTGATTTGCTATCCATTATTGGTTGTAAAGTTCTGCTGTTAGTTAATGGTGATAGTAATGTAGAAGTTAACGAGGAGAACCTTAAATTAATTTACGTCCATGACATGATATTCTATTCGACTATCTCTAATTCCTCTAATCCTGCTTTGGATGAGTTACTCAAATTTTGTCAATCCGATACTGGTACTTTCAACTTACAGTCGGAGGAAACCTACTGGTGGGTGTCACAACAAGATGTTGCCGCATGCCTAATTAGAATTATTGATAATTTAGATTTGCTTCCACCGAGAACCGATATTTGTGGTCGTAGAGGTTGGACTAGTCATGCAACATTTCAACAGCTGGAACCCTTGTATAATCGGACAATTGCCGGCTCATTGGGTCAATTTCAAACAACTCATCTAGCCCCCCAATCTGTTATTGAACCAACACTAACCGAAGTATCGCAAATAACGCCTTCAACAAGACCGGATTTGTCAATCATTAATCAGGTATTACAACGAATAGACGGCGAGGGATGGCGGCCACTAATTCCTTTGAGGATCTCACTAATGCACTATATTGCTACTAAGGGTTTTGATTAAAGGGTTTGAGGGCCGCCCTCGGGAATTACCGTTAATGTCGTCAATTCTCCATACAGAGTCGGGCCGTTGGTAAAGGTACCAAAAATGCCAGTATCCCCGTTTGGGTTATGTGATAATGCCAGCCAAGGACGCCCGTAAGCATCGATTTGCATATCTATGAAGTCTCCAAATCCACCGCATCTTTCGTAGCCACATGTTGGACTTGCATTATCCAGTGGGTCATCATCAGCATTNATCTGTACTGTGGTAATTAGCGGAGTTTCATTAAAAGCATCAGTCATTACCGAAATATATCCATCCCACAATCCATCACCATCTTCACCAATATATCCGAATGCAACTCTACCGGGGTCACCAGCGATAACAACTGGGAAACCGGTGCCTTGCAGATGGCTTGGTGCAATCATTACTGCATTTGACCAGGTCTCAGCATCATCTGTCGAATATGAGAAATATGGCAGGTTGTCAATCCCCATCCACATGGCGTATACGTTACTCTCGGTATCAGTATCTACTTGCGCTTCCTCGGCATTCCAAGTGTCTGCTGTACCAGATTCTTCGGTTGGCAGTACATGCTCTGTCCAGGTTATTGCCCCGTCTTCAGTTTTATACATCGAATATCCAGTGCCGTCACAACCAATTTGCCCTCGATAGAAATTACCATTCTCTGCACCGATAATGTGTGCCGATAAACCACCACTCTGACAGTCTACTGGTGCACCTGGAAGTTCCGGCCCCCANGTGAACCCACCATCCTGNCTTGCTGAACATAACGGCGCAGGATAGTTGCCATTGATACAAAACACCCACAATGTCTCATGCAAAAGTCCACCATAAGGTGACGAGGCGATGGTCTGATGGTCTTGTACAGAGTAGCCAGTGGCAATAGATGGCCCAACCCAAGACTGCCCTTCATCATCAGACCATTCTACCGTCATGCCTCCTAAGGCATGCATGTCAAATTTCATTATCCTATCAGTCCATGGGTCAACATACACATACGGGTCGTTGGAATTTGCTACAGGAGGTACTGCTCCGTACACATCTTGACATGTATAATCGCTGATTGAGGTCATTTCCACCATGTTGCTACATTGAACAATTGCAGTGGAGCCAGCGTTACCATTACCCCAGCTCGTAATGTATAAGTTGCCCGATGAGGTAATGCCCATGGTTGGCTCAAATGTTGACATTCCAATGCTGTAATATGAGGATGTCGAGTAGAATGGTATATTNTTTCCTCCAAGTGCAGTAGTGTTATTCATGGCGTTCACTCCGCCCGGGTAATGATACCAAGTTCTATTGTCAAGCATGTTGATAAAATCAAAATAGCCTGAGGTTTCTTCGATTATCTCTACTTCATCTTCGCCAAAACATCCTGATAGTGACATAAACGCCATAATTAGAACCATCATTGTCGCATTACTCTTCTTACTCATCTTAATTTCCTCCAAATAAATCGCTTCCAATCAAGGGCAGTAGCACACTTGCATCTCCTTCGACACACACATTAGGTGCTTCGGGGCGCATCTTGCCCCAAGATATTGCTTCTCTAAGTCTTGCCCCTGACAAACTCCCGTCATGCTCCGGCGCAGTGGTGATGTAGACTGCAGAATCAAGTCCGCCNCGATATTGGTTCCACCAAATAACGTGATGTTTTGAGATTCCGCCGCCCACCATCAGTGCGTTTGAAACCTCAACATCCCAGGTTAGATCACTCATCACCTGCTCATCAGCCAATGTGTCGATATGAAAATCACGGTATTTTTGTCTGAACATGAATAATTGAGCACCAACCGAGCCATCAGTAATTCCTGGTATACAAACAGGGATTTGATTTTTCCAAGCCCAGTAGATTAGAGAATCTGGCTTGCCGATTCGCTTGCCTAACTCCCAAACCAAGTGTATAGAGCCAAACCCGATCCATGCATCAGCGCCAGTAAGCCCGGTTTCCTCTTGGCGAGACTGGTAAATGTCTTCGAGTGCAGGCATTAATACTTCTTCGAGAATTTCGCCGTAAGATGAATTTGGTACAATGACATTGCCTAATCGCATGAGTGAATGTTCGCCAAGTTCTATGTCATCAAGTTCGAACGCGCCATGGAAGTAGTTTTGATATGAACGTGCAATGTCGTGGTCAAGGGTGCCACAAGTGGTAGAAATAACATTGAACATTTTATGTTTTGTTGCCTCGACAAAGAAACTCCTAGTCCCTGTGGCGCACAGACAAGCAGGGAAGGAAATCCAGTTAGTGATCTTGTTAGAGTCTCCTTNAACCTGATCAATTTGCTGCTTCATATCACTTAAGATATCTCTCGCAGTTGCTAGTTTTGTTGCAGTAAAACCACCCGCCTTGGCCATTTGGTCGATTAATGAACCGGGGTTAGTAATTTTGGCAAAATCATAATCTGAGACTGGAATGTCAAAGTCATCCGGTGATATCGCCATGTTATNGCCAAAAACATCCTAAACATGAACCTGTTCATGAGTACATCAATTGCTCTAGTTCGAAAATTCTATCTCTCAGTTTCGCTGCTTGCTCGAAATCTAACTGTTTTGCGGCGTTTTCCATCTCGGCTTTTAATTCAACCAGCAAATCAGCAATTTGTGCCGGCGAGAGCGCGTTATCGAGATCATTTGGCTCATCATAAGTCAATTGNAAATTNGAATCTTCAATTGNATTTTTATTTCTGGGATTGCTTCTAGCCCAAGAACCGGCACCGATGCCTAATTTTTGTGCCCAATCACCATCTCCTCTGCCACCTTTCTTACCGACTAGTCGTTTGTTGCCTGCAGAAGTATTGGTTCCTGAGATGAATTCCTCATCCTTTGAATACATTGCAGGAAGGGCTTTCTTGATGGTTTTTGGAATGATGCCATGTGCGGTATTGTAAGCCTTCTGCCTCACTCTTCGTTCAAGTGTTTGTTGTATTGCAGCAGACATAGATGGAGACATACCGTCGGCATACAGAATTACTTTTCCGTTTTCATTTCTAGCAGCACGCCCTATGGTTTGTAGCAGACTTCTTTCATTTCTCAGGAAACCTTGTTTGTCAGCATCAAAAATTGCCACTAAACTGACTTCTGGAATATCAAGCCCTTCTCTAAGTAGATTGATTCCCACAATAACGTCAATGTGACCGATTCTGAGCGCATTGATGATTTCAGAACGCTCAATNGTGTCAATTTCGGAGTGTAAGTGATGCGATTTAATCCCCATGCTGTTGAGATACTCTGACACCTCTTCAGCGAATTTGATGGTAAGTACTGTGATGAGGCATCGCTCATTCTTCTCGACTCGTTGATTTATTTCTGACAGCAAATCACTTACTTGACCTTCAGTTCCTCTTACTTCGATTTTGGGATCGAGCAATCCAGTAGGTCTAATTTCCATCTTGGAGATGTGTTGGATAGATTGTATCATGTCGTACATGCTTTCCGATTCTGGATGTTTCTTATTGATATCAGGAGGGCCAGCTCCGCCATTTGATTGGGCATGCAATAGTCCATTGGGTATTGATTGCTTGGTAACTTCACACAAATGACGTAGCTCGCGTTCACCAGGTGTAGCTGAAACATAGACCATTTGTGGGACTAAGGATTGGAATTCTGGGATCTTTAATGGTCTGTTATCTGCGGCAGTAGGTAATCTAAATCCATGGTCAATCAGACTTTCTTTACGGGAACGGTCACCATGATACATGCCTCCAACTTGTGGTAAACTTACATGCGATTCATCCATAATTACCAAGAATTTATCCGGAGCGCCATGGAATTGCTTGGCACAGGCGGCAAAGAAGTCGAGCAGACAATATGGTCTTTCTCCTCTCTCCCTGCCGTCAAAGTGCAACGAATAGTTTTCAATGGATTGGCAGTGCCCAATTTCTCTCAACATCTCTAAGTCATAGCGAGTTTTTTGCTCAATTCGATGAGCTTCAAGGTCCTTGCCGAGACTTTTGAAATGAGCAATTCGACCATCCAGTTCAGTTTCTATGGACTCAAGTGCTCGCTCAAACCGTTCTGGGCTAGTCATGAAGAATTCCTTTGGATGTATCCACGCCTCATCAAGATTATCTAGCACTTCCCAAGATACAGGATCACATACTTGTACCTTGGTGACGCCATCAAAATCGAATTGTATTCGCAAGGGGTCATCTCTTGACGGCATCCAGACATCGAGTACTTCGCCTCGCAGGCGACAATTACCTCTTGCAAGGTCTGTGTTGGTTCTAGTATATTGTAACGCAATCAATTCTTTGAGCAAATCCGTTGGTTCTATTTGTTGCCCAACATGGCATCTAACGTGAGATTCTAGGAATGTCTCAGGTGGATTCAGACCATAGATGCACGAGACAGAGGAGACAATCACACAATCTGGCCTACTAACTAGAGACGCAACAGAGGCAAATCTTTCTTGCTCAATACGTTCATTTATTGACAACTCTTTGTCGATATACAAATCTCGTTTGGGCAGGTATGCTTCAGGTTGGTAGTAATCATAGTGGGAAACGAAATAATCGACAGCATTTTCTGGAAAGTAACCAGCCATTTCTTGATATAATTGTCTTGCTAGTGTCTTGTTATGGCTCATGATTAGGGTTGGAATATTTAACCTCTCAATCACTTTGGCCATGGCAAATGTCTTGCCACTACCCGTGACGCCAAGCAAAACACACCTTTCTTGTGAATTTTCCAATTGAGAAATCAAATTTTCAATTGCTTTAGGCTGGTCTCCAGATGGTTCAAATTCTGAGTGGAGTATAAACCGCTTTTTGTCAGGGTGAAGATGTTCTAATGCCGCTCCTTCAAGTGCTTTTGAGAGGTCAAAAGGGTCTTTAGACNNCAGATCCGAATCATCGACTACTAAATTAGCCAGATTTTCGAACTCGCCGTCATCATCCCATTCGTTGGTCATTTTATCCCTCCTGTTCATGTAAACCGCGGATAGTTTTCAATTATGGTATTAGGGCAGGTAAAGTCCACCGTTTACGTGAATAATACTGCCGGTGATGTAGGCTGAATCCTCACTAACCAAGAAAGCGATTGTACTCGCCATATCTTCTGGAGTCCCGACTCTCTTTAATGGTACTTCATTTTCTCTTTGTTCTCTCTTTGATTGGGAGTCACCTGCTAAGATTGCCGTATCAACATAGCCAGGAGCCAAGATATTGACTCGCTTGCCTTCCGGACCGACCTGTTGGGCTAGCGATCTTGCCCAAACCGCCAATGCCGCTTTGGACGCGGAATAATCTGCTCCATGCGGTGAGCCTCTAGTGCCTAATTGCGATCCAACCACTACCATCCTTGCCTCGTCGCTAAGATGTGGTTGTATGGCTTTCCAAACTGCGACAGAACCTTCGAAATTAACCGCCATGGTTTCACGCAGCGTCTTTATTGTCAATTCATCTGCTGCTACTCGATTATAGGCTCCGTGATTTAGCACTAGAACATCGATCTTTCGTGCCATCCATGGGTGTATCCCTAATAAGCCAACTTCGCCCTCATTAGCACAGTCTACCTTAACGGCGAGGGCATCGCCACCATTCTGCCTGATTTGGTCGACGACCATTTCCGCAGGCTTTGATGAGGTATTGTAGGTCAATAATACGTCATAACCGTCACTAGCAAGTCTTGTGCAGGTTGCTGCGCCGATGCCTTGCCCGCCTCCGGTTACTAGTGCTACAGGGCGGCCCATAACGTCCCTAAATGGTTCTAAGCAATAACTCAACCGAATCATTCGACAAACTGTGCTAGCTGTGGAGGTTGCCAGCCTTCTGGCTTGAGCACCTTGCCATCGTCTCGACGAATCACCTTACCGTCAACGAGCTTGGCCATGTTTGAGCGATGTACTTCATTGAATGCGTCATCATAGATATATTGCATTCCATGATTGATTATGGTGCCGGCTAGAATATAGCCGATATCTGCTAACGCATCGAGAACTTCGACTAAATCTCCATTTCTTGCTGCTTCTGCATACTCTTGAACCTCTTCAGTTAGGAGTTTTATTCGTAGTTCGATTAGCTCATCCGAGCCTAATCCAGGGGTTGCCAATTTTGGAATTTCAAATGCTTCATTAAATTCTAGTAGTGATGCAACGATTGGGTTCATAATTTGCTTTAATCACACGCAGCCCTTCAACATTTCATCCAAAGCCCGATAAAATCTTTTGGCTTTGTCGCAATTTGCGGATAGAAAATTGTTACAACGAATTTCGGCGCTTGTGCAAAATGCCAGCTCCAACCATACAAAGAATCGTAGCAACCATTCCAATGGCTGGAACATTTTCACGTTCAGGCACACAACGTCCATTTTCATCTCGCAATTCATCTTCTGGACACGGTTCTTCATTTGGATGAAGCTCTTCATCTAAATAACAAATTATGTAACCTCCACCTTCGTTCCAGAGATAGAAATTTGGCTCACCAACACCAGAAGTGGACGTACCCTCAGGACACTTTTGCCACCCCTTTTCCTCATCAAAAACAGGACCTTTTTTACCCATTTGATCAATGTAATAGCACTTCATTTGTGGAGGTCCAAAGAGAATTATATGTGCTCCTGAGCCTTGTTCAGAGGTTCCAGGAGGACATGGAGATGATTCGTCATAAACCAATGGCCTAATGAGATCACTGCTGTTGTCTAAATTTTTGTAATCTATATCTGTAAATGCTTTACTCATAACGTCGATTCTATCAGTAGACCAAGTTTTTCGTTGAACTATCTCAGGATTATCTCCACCTCGAGGCCTAGAATTACTCAATAAGACCATAGTTACCGATTCATCGTCCACGATTCTTCTCTCAAATCGAGTTGATGTGCCGTCTAACGAACCGGTATGTCTCCAAGTTTCCCCATTAGGATTATCGTCTAAACTGACATAGATTCCAGCCCCATATGGAACTCCACTTGTAGAAGAATAGAACGGATTATTTTTCGAGAAATTAAACGAATCATCGAAATTCGGATGATGTAATGTACCATCTAAATATGATATGAAGCGACCATAGCTTATTGCGTTGCCAATCCAGCCACCGCTAGCGCTCATTTCTTCCATCGGTGCTGAACCCCCATAAGGCGTGGGTGTAGAGTCTATATCCCCAAAGTCAACAATATCACTCTCATTCTCTTCATTCAAAGGGAAATAACTGTGAAACATTGCATTCGTTCTAGAATAGTATATCACTTCATCTTCGGCTTTGTTATCAATCATTGTTCTAGCAAGTTGCATATTATCAATGCCCATTGGTTCAAGAACGTGCTCCTTTACGTATTCATCATAGGGTTGTCCAGATTTAGCCTCAATAATTTCACCCAATATTCTGTAACCTATGTTTGAATAATTGTAGTTTGTACCAGGTCTGTAATCAAGAGGCATGCGTAATGTTTCTCTTATTGTAGTTTCTATTTTTACTGGGGCATCAAATCCATTGTTGTACTCTTGTGCAACTGTTAGATGGTCAATACATGGATTGTTTTTCCCTTGATAATATGAGTCATCATCTTGCCAATCATGTTCATAGTGCCATCTTGTTGTTTCTCTTTCTACCTCGTCTGTGTCTGGGGGATCGACATCTATACCCGAACGCATAGCGACCAAATGAGCTACAGTAATATCATGAATGCCCCAATAAACATCATCATCATTACCCTCAACGTTATCTGGGCCCGCATGTAAGTATTGATCTGAATGTTGTGGATATTCACAGCCTTCTAACTCATTTGGCAATTGTTCTTCTGGAAGTAAATCAATCATTTTATCGTTTAAGGTAATATCACCACTAACCACTAAGGTTTGAATTGCTGCTGCCGTAATTGCCTTGGTTAAACTTGCAAGCCTCATACGATTAGAATTTATCATAGAAATATTCCCACTTTCGTCGGAGACGGCATTTCCAAATGAATTGGCATAAACCAAAGTTCCATTATGGTAGATTGCAGCTTGTAATCCACCCTGAAGAGACCATCGAGCATATAGATCTTGTAAATCTTGATCCATTTGTGTGAAGTTTGTTGCTAAAGGAACACTCTGTCTACCTTCAACACCTTGAACATCATTCGATTCAAGCCGGTCGATAGGTGATAAGGTAGTACTTGAGATCATTATAATCATGATAAACATTGAAATTACCAGATTTTTGGCCATAATTTCCGCAATATTCCTGTTTAAATAAACTTGCCTAATGGTAAATTGTTTTTGGATAATCTCACCGCCTGCTGAAATCCATTGCTCCAATTTTGTGTGATCAAAGGGCGCGTAGTGGGACGGTGCCAATGCTAATGATACGTGAAATGTTAGTTGTTATGCAGAATAAACGATCGTATGTTTATTTTCGATCACAATAACAAAAACGGCAGAATCAATACCCATCCGGTTGATACTGAAACCTTGAACAGAAGGGCTTGAAAATTCTCCAATGACTCATTTTTCAACATCACGTAGGCGTTGGTCAAGGCCATTATTAACGCTCCAATTAAAAACCAGGCTTCCTCGATAGGGTCTGCTAAGGCAAAACAGGCAAACCAAAGCAGGGTTAACTGGATACTGGTTCGAGTTGTTGCCTTTTCGGAAAACCGAGCGGGGAATGAGTTGATTCCATGTTCTCGGTCACTTTCAACATCCATCCGTGCGTAGTTAATATCGAATGCCGTTATCCAAAATGTCACTCCTAGTGAAATAAAGAAAATGGTTGGGTACCACAAAACACTATGGCCAAATCCATCAATACCAGTGATTGCTTCCCAGCCGTGAAAGTCAGCTGCAATTGCAACCCATGCGCCAGCTGGCGCTAGGCCTAAGCACAAGCCAAGCCAAAGATGGCACAACCAAGTGAATCGTTTGGTGTAAGGATAGATTACAAAGGCTAGTGTTGGTAACCAGGCCATCATTAGCGCAACTTGGTTGAGCATTCCAGCACCGAGTAGCAACATTGCTAGGAAGGTCGCAGCAAGAGTCCACGCGGTCGACATTGACATGCTGCCGCTGGCTAAATGGCGCCGTGCTGTACGGGGGTTTTCAGCATCGATGTTTTTGTCAATAATCCTGTTCAAAGTCATCGCTAGTCCCCTTGCACCGACTGCGGCAACAAGTACCCACGCCAGATCCATTAGCGGCATTTCATTTGCTGGATAAAATTGGTCTACTGCTACGAAATACCCGATGATTATGAATGGTAAGGAGAATAACGTGTGTTCTATTTTTATAAATGACATTATCTGTTTGATATCCATCAAATACTGCCCCCGAATCTAAGATGGACAGGCCACTCATATTTCGCTAATTCTGGATGAGCAGCTACCTTCGCAAGGGTTTCATCAGAATGGAGAGTAATCGCCGGCCAGCGTCTTACTCCGTGAGTTTCGCTAGGTATTGGGGTAGTTGCATCCCAACACAATCTTTGCCGCTCGTCATCAAAGAACAAACCTCTGCCAACATCAAATCTAGAGGTTAATTGCCAAAGTAGCCTTCTTCTAGCTTTTTCGCAATTTAAATCCATGTCATCATTGGTAATAAATAGCCATCTTAGGCATTTTTTAGAATCTAATTGCCAAATTGAATTTTTCAATTGCGAAATTCGCTCTATTCTTGCCCCTTCAGCAGTATCATTGAAAGTTTCTGAACCAGTTTTTGGTGAGGGGGATCCCGCAATATTTGTTGTAACGACTAACATATTGTCACGCAACATTCGGGCATCGGTTACTTCTGGTATTTTCTTAACCAATTCTATTTCGTTGAAGATATCTGATTCAGCAAGTCCTTGTCGCCATTTAGGAGTCGTTTGTTTGAAGGATCCTTCTAGCGGTTCATTGTCTGACCTTGGGTCTCGCTCGGGAATTGTAGTCGCATCAATGATTAGTTTGTCATGCACATTTTCGTAAGGGCTAGATGCGTCTAATGAGTCAGCAACCATCCCCTCGAGTATAATGACATCATTGGCAATTTCGACCTTATCATTCAATGCGTCAAGTAGTGCTTCCAAGTCTTTCGGATTCTGCTCGGGGTCTACAGTGATAATTGCCTTGAGGAACATCATCTGACCAGCACCTAGCAAACCTAGTGCGGTTTTTCTAGCTTGTCTTGGATATCGCTGTTTAGCGGCAACTATGGCAAGATTGTGGAACCCAGTCTCTAGTGGCAGGTGAACGCTTTGTACATCCCTATGCTGAAATTGCAGAACTGGCGAAAATTGCCTCCCAATCGCTTCGCCAAGGTAACCATCTTCCATCGGGGGTAGACCGACAATTGTTGCTGGTAGCACTGCATCTTTTCTCGCAGTGATTGCTGTTACGTGCATCACGGGGTATTGACCAGTCAGTGAATAAAAGCCGAAGTGATCTCCAAATGGGCCCTCTAGCCTTGTCTCGCCTGGTATACAATATCCTTCAATAACTATGTCTGCCTCAGCAGGCACCATCAAATTTTGTGTCAGTGCTTTGGTAATTCTCAGCGAACGACTTCCAAGAATCCCGGCAAATTGATATTCTGAAAGATTGTCAGGTAGTGGGGCAATGGCAGAGAAGATTAATTCTGGAGGCCCGCCCATACAAATTGCAACAGGCATTTTTTGTTGCTTACCAGTCGCTGCCGCATGATCTGCGCCATGTTTGTGAATTTGCCAGTGCAAACCTATTTCGTTTTCAGAAAACACTTGAGCTCGGTACATGCCCAAATTGTGCTCACCGGATTTAGGGTCTTTGGTGACTACTAGCGGCAAGGTGACAAATGGCCCCCCATCCATTGGCCAAGTTTTAGGAATCGGTAATTTAGTTAGATCAGTGTCCAACCTAACCCTTTGACACTTGCCGCGCCACTTCTTCCTGGGGGGCATAGCAAGCGCGTCTCTGACCAATGGTAGTGCTTTCCAAGGTGCTCTCATGTACGCGCCAATGTCTGGCTTCATCATTGCCACCATTCTATCGCCAACTTCAGTCTCATGAGATGCTCCAAGCGCTCTTAAGGTTCTGTCATTGCTACCAAAGATGTTCATTACAAGTGGTATTTTGGATATTGATCCGTCGGCAAGCCTTGGTTGTTCAAATAAAACTGCAGGCCCGTTATTCTTAACAAGTAGGTCCGCTATTGCCCCTGCTTCATATTCGACATCAACTGGTCGTGATATGCGCAACATCTCATCTCTTGACTCGAGGTGATGCATCCAGCGCTTCAGAGTCTTCCAAGCCACAAACCTCCCAGTATCATTATACCTTTGAACCTGCGTAGTATTCCGTATCATTTTAACCGCTTCATTGATGGACTGATTCCCTCTAGCCTTGGCATGGCAGATAACGCCGATATGGTCGATGTTTTGGTCATCGGTGCAGGACCTGGTGGTGGCTCAGCAGCAATTCATAGTGCAAGAGCTGGTCTCAAGACCTTGGTAGTAGAAGCAGATCCCTCCGTCGGCGTACCAGTTCATTGTGGCGAATGCCTTTCTGAGATGGCGGTACAAAATCTAGACTTGGAAATCCCGGACCACGTCAAAGCACTTGACGTCAAAGGAATAAGAGTTATTTTTCCCGACGGGACCGAAAAACTGCTAACTGAGCCCGGCTATGTGCTTGAGAAACACCTCTTTGAGCAGTGGTTAATGGATGAGGCGGGCAATCTTGGCTCGACATTACACTTGGGTCATAAAGTAACATCAATGGAGAGGATTTACAATAGCGAAAATCAATTTTCTAATTGGAAAATTGATGGCAAGGGTGAACAATTCCCAATTTACTGTAAAGCAGTAATAGATGCGTCAGGTGTTGCGGGCGCATCATCGAAATTACTTGACATGGGGACGGAAGTTGAAGTCATTGCTGGATTCCAATACGAAATGACTGATGTTGAAAACGATGGTTATCTTGATTTTTACCTGTGGCCACAATATTCTCCGCATGGCTATGTGTGGATGATTCCAAAGAAAGGCGATAGAGCTAATGTTGGGTTAGTGACCACGGATAAGAAAGGAGCAATAAAGTATCTCGACAAGTTTATTCAAGATACTTATCTTGATGGCAAACCAATGGTCAACCCACAATGGCGCGACCAGTCGGTTAAAGTACGGCCATTCGGTGGGACGATTCCAATTTCAGGTCCAAGAGAAGTAACTGTAGAAGACGGCGTCATCCTAGTTGGAGATGCTGCAGGGTTTACCTCTCCGTTGTTTGAAGGCGGGTCACATCTTGCGTTATGGTCTGGGCGAGAAGCTGCAAATGTGATAGCGAAATCAATTGCCGCTAATGATTTATCCAAATCGTCGCTCATGGCATACGAGACAGCGTGGAAAAAGCGCTTCCCACCTTATCACAAGATTTTGAAAGGCAAGACTGCGTTGTACGAATTGACCGATGATGAAATGTCTACAATGGCCCGCTGTTTACCGGATGAGTTGGGTAATATGTCACCCCTTCAAAAATTAGGAATCGGTTTGAAAATCCTTGTAAGGAAGCCGGTCTTGTTAACTAAGCGAGTGATATCTGTTCTGCTATCGTTTGGGTACAGTAGAGCCAAGCATTTTGGCTGGTAACTACCTATACACAGATTATTAGTAGAGATAAATCCATCAAGAATTAGAGGCAGCGAAGGCTATGTGGGAGGCTACACTGTGGACTGCATGCCTAGCAGCAATCGTATTGATGCTTCAGCCTTCACTACATGAGAAATCTAAGTTCGGGGCTATACTTACCCACCTATTGCTTATGTTGCCGTTTTTCGCGCTGGTTAGCAGGTTTATTGTAAATGACACCTCGATTCAGTATGTAGTAGCATTTGGCGGAGAATCATTACCATTCAAGTATCGCTTTGCTGCTACTTGGGCTGCCCGTGAAGGGCCCATCCTAATGTGGGTTGTTTGGCTATCGTTATTATCTTGGATATGGCGCAAACCGATGGTTGGAAAAACCACAGAGTCACTTAAAGCACGTGATTTTAGACAACGGGTTATGTATGGATTTTCCCTCACTTTACTTCTTATTGCTGTTGTACTTAATCCCTTCAAAGCAACACCAGATTTCTTCTTTGGTTCAGGGCTAAATGAACTATTACAAACAGATTTGATGGTTATCCACCCACCGATAATATTCCTCGCGTATTCGTTTTGTATCCTTATCACAGCAATATCCTTGTCTGGTATTTTTGTCAAGGATACTGAAGGAATAGATGATCGGATTATCGCTGTTACTCGGCCAGGAATTTTGGTCACCACCATAGGAATTGGTCTTGGCGGCCTTTGGGCTTATCTAATATTAGACTGGGGTGGTTATTGGGCGTGGGACCCAGTAGAGACAGGCTCATTTTTGCCTTGGTTAGCTCTAGTTGGGCTTTCCCATTTGCGTACCAGGCCGGGCAAAGTTAGTCAAAAAGGATGGATAGGAGCAGGTTTAGTAGTCGGCGCCTTAGCATTATTTGCTACGCTGGTAACCAGGGCTGGTGGTGTGTGGGCATCTTCGGTTCATACCTTCGTAACCTCAGATAGTGGAACCCCTCCATCAGACGCTTTTTCTCGCATGATGCTGTTGAAAAGTGATAGTGTTGCAGGGGTAGAAATCATGACATATCTAATGTTCATTTTATTGATTATAGGCTGCTGGTTGACGCTCAATCGTACTTCCCACCATAACCAAGAATCACCAAACTCGGCCTTTTTCTTGTTAATTCCAACCATCGGGGCAGCGATGGCCATACCACTTGGTGCAGACCTTTACCACTGGATACCTGATATCGCAATAATTGGCTTAGTAATCTGTTTTGTTGGAATGGATAAACTATCAACTCCGTTAATTACTGCCTCATCAAAAGGCTGGACATACTTTTCTGGGAAGTATTTCCCGTCAGTAGTCTTACTGCCACTGCTTCTCTTTTGGTTAATTCCACAGCCATTTTTTGTTCTGTTGTTTATTGTATTGTTTACCCCGATGTATTACTCTGACAATGCGATGAATGAGTGGATTTGGGCGAGTTTGGGCATAATGTTAGCCTTGGCAGGTGCGTGGTCAGGAATGATTGAGGTTTTACTTGCTGCCGTTGTAATTCTGATATTCCTCGCACCGTTTTTATCCGAGGAAAATGAACCGCAGTCAAAGACTGATTGGTTCACAAAAACCAGATTAACTCGCATCGCACTCTGGTCTTCAGTGATGCTTGTCAGCCTATATCTTGTATTAACTTTGGTCATCCTATTGGAAAGCATCGATACAGTAAACTTTGACGCCCATGAATTGTATGGTGCTCCGTTTCTAATGGGCTTTGCAGGTGCGATGCTGTTGTACACACGAAGAAAATCCAATCCGAATAACACAGTTTTCGCATTAGCCGTGGTATCATCTTTTGCCATTTTTATGGCCGTATTTTATTCTGATACACTTGGTGGTGATTCCTCTACTGCTATATCAGAATTCATCGATCGCGGTTTTGTCGCATGGCTATCTTTCCCAATGCTGCTGTTTGTTGTCGGCCCTGTGATACTTGAGATCAAAGATCAGGTCAACAAATCTAATCAAACCCCTATATGGCGACGGATTCCTCTCAACGCTCACCTAGTGCATTTTGGCCTTGTTTTACTGTTAATTGGCCACATAACTACCACTGTACTCGTCGACCGTGGTGATGCCAGTCATCGGATTACGTTGGTCAAAGACGAAATAATCATTGATGGAGATTATGGTTTTCAATTCACGGAATTAGTCACAACAAGTGATAATTTAGAAGTCGGGGATGGCTTTGTTGGCGTCAAGATAACAGTTTTCGATTATCAAGACGGAGCATTTGAGGAAATTGGCGTTGTGGAGCCGGGCATGTTAAGATTCGACCAGACAGGTACCGCTCGCTCAGAAGTAGATGTTTTATCCCGTTGGTCTGGTGACATGGTTTTCATCTTTGACGGTACACAAGCGCAAGGTTTGATGCAACAGACTTCCTCAAACGGTCTCGATTCAGTTAACCTCGTTAGAGTAACCATCTATGATTTACCCGGCTCTCATTTGGTGTGGATTGGCTGGTCCATCATGATGCTCGGAATGTTGGGCGTTACTATTGGTGGTATATTCAAAAACCGGCAACTGGCCACTAAAAGTAACAAAATAGTTGAGCAAGAATAGTTTCTGATTTAACCGAGATATTATGAAGGGGGGGTCAGTCGGCCGCATGTCCTTAAAGGAGGCGATGTCATGGAAGATGGAGCGATAATTCATGTTGATTACGACTTATTCAGCGGAGAAACTGGTGATTTGATTGAGACTACAAGAGAGGAAATTGCCAAGGAATATGAAATGCATCAGGAGGGCAGAAACTACTCGCCAATGGTCTGTATTGTTGGCACAGGCAATTTGATTGCTGGTTTCGAGGCAGCACTAAAAGATGCCAAAGTTGGCAAAGAAGTCGAAGTTGAAATTGCACCAGTAGACGCTTACGGTGAGAAAGATGGATCGCTGGTTGAAACAATCAGTATCGACAAGTTGCGCAGGGCCGTAGATGATCCTAATTCCCTGTATCTTGGCGCGCCGGTTAACATTAACGGCCGACAAGGCTACCTTTCCTATCTAGCAGCTGGCCGGGCAAGAATCGATTATAACCACCCGATGGCCGGTAAGACACTGAAGTATGTGTTTACTGTAATAAAGGAAGTTAAAGGGAAGGAGGATAAGGTAATCGGTTTGCTGGAATCTAATTCAGGGCATGCCGGCTTTGAGGTATCGTTCCAAGGAGATGACCTTTCAATTATTCTCCCACAAGCAATGTTGTTTGATACCAATGCTGCAATGCTGAAATTCCGTTTGGTCACCATGATTAGAGATGCTGTAGAGTGCGGTAAGGTCTCTTTCGTCGAAGTTCACGAGCCCAGAGTTATCCCTGATTTGGATACTGATGATAACGATGATGAAGACCTCTCTAAACTTTCAGTTAGTGACCTCAAAGAGCGCCTCAAGGCAAGAGGCCTGCCAGTAAGCGGCAAGAAGGCTGAACTAATTGCCCGACTACAAGACGGCGAAGAAGAGTGATTTGCCATTTCGAAAGAACCTAATCTTCATCAATTAGGGTGCGGTGGATTACGACATGGTGACAGCCTCTGAAATTGAAGCGCTGTTCGACGATGAAGCAAAATCACTACATCCAAGTATTTTTTCGCCGCTTGAAAAAGCGGCAATTTGGTTTTCACTCGCAATATTCACCATCATATCGTGCGGGCTAATTTTTGCAAATGATGTTTTTTGGACTGACGGCTTAAAGCCGATTGTCTGGGATCCAATTGTCAAAGATGCTGGGTCAGCAGGAGATGCTGGCTATTCTCCAGAGAACACCGCGCTGTATGCTGCGACAGTGTTGATGTCAGTTGTTATTTTGCAAGCAGTGTTTAGGAAAATGAACCTTCCAGTAGACGACCGAATGATGTTTGCTTTAATTTCTTGGGTAATACTTGCCCCAGTCCTAAGAGTTTTGGAAGATTCAGATTTCTTTAATTCAGATCTAGATTGGTTGTTGATATCGCCAATTATTCATATTCATCTTGCTGTTTGGCTTGTCGGTACAGCGATTATTGCACACCAATTAGCAAGTAAGTGGGACGGATCGACAGATGACGATGACCGTGAAAAAAGCCGAACAGTATTATTCATTACCCTTGGGTTGTTACTGTTTCTTCATTGGAGTCTATTGTATCAACCGAGTTATGCATCACATCCCGACATGGATAAGTTGTGGATTATTATTGGCTTTCCAGTAGCACTATACGTCCTTTTTTGGATTCTGGTTAGGTGTGCTGATTGGCCAGCATTAACTAGAGGATTGATTGCGTTCGGTAGTGCAACATCGGTTTTGGGCCTGTTTCACTGGTTTCAATTTATTGCCTCACCCTGGCAGCAAGAAAGTGGTCGAGTTGTTGAATCACAACCACTTTGGCCAGCATTTGTGGTGCTCGGTCTACCGTCAATTGTGTGTTACTTCTTATACCGCTATGGCAAGGACGATGCAAGGCATATGAGGCTAACTAAGTACGAGCCAGGAGTATTGCCTCACGGAATCACGTTAAAATCATGGGAAGAGGCTGGAGACAAGGTATCAAAACATCCTGTTGAGCAATTGTCTCGAAAGGCACTATTAGCAAACCCAATGGTGCTTGCGATGGTATTTGGCCAGTTATGTGACGGATTTGCTACCATGGTCGGCATCGATTTATTTGGTTACGGAGAAAAACACCCGGTCAGCGATGCTGTGATACAAGTTGGCATCAATATTGCAGATTCCATGGGTATAGAGCCCTTGATGGACTCAAATAATCCGCCTGGAGCATGGCTATTTGCCATTGTCAAAGCCTGTTTGGTAGCAGCAATTGTCTGGCTGTTCATTGAGATGCGAGTTGAAAAGCGTCAAATACACATGAGAATGTTAATCGTTCTAGCAGTTCTAATAGTAGGACTCGCTCCGGGATTGAGGGATATCGGTAGACTGACTCTTGATGTTTGATTCAACGACTTGAATCGTTAAATGTCGAGTCCTCTTGCCTTGTTATGAGGGGTACTATGGACAGATTACCAACAAGGGTAAATCGAGCAGATTCAGAGTACCAAATGCGTAAAGAGCACAATCTTGAGTTAATCTCGACACTTCGGCAACGATTGGCAACAGCATCGAACGGTGGAGGCGGGAAATATGTTGATAGACATCGTGGTCGAGGTAAATTACTGCCTAGGGAGAGAATAGAACGTATAATCGATCCAGGCACAGCGTTTCTAGAACTTTCACCGCTAGCAGCATATGACTTGTATGATGGTAGAGCTCACAGTGCGGGTATTGTCACTGGAGTCGGTATGGTGCATAACAGAGAGTGTCTATTTGTTGCTAATGATGCGACGGTAAAAGGTGGTTCATACTATCCGATGACGGTAAAAAAACATATTCGAGCACAAACAATTGCCCATGAAAACCACCTTCCATGTATTTACCTGGTTGATTCTGGTGGAGCATTCCTGCCCATGCAGGATGAGGTATTCCCAGACATCACTCATTTTGGTCGTATTTTTAGAAACCAGGCTAGAATGTCTGGCGACGGTATTGCCCAGATAGCAGCGGTATTGGGGTCATGTACTGCCGGAGGTGCTTATGTCCCAGCCATGTCTGATGAATCAATTATCGTCAAGGGGAATGGAACAATATTTCTTGCAGGCCCACCATTGGTTAAAGCTGCGACAGGTGAAGAGGTAACTGCTGAAGAGTTGGGCGGTGCTGATGTCCATACCGCACAATCTGGTGTTGCCGACCACTTCGCTGAAGATGAGCCTGAAGCACTAAGGTTGGTAAGAAACATCGTCGAAAATCTTGGGACAAGGGAACTTGCTCCAGCTGCTGAGCAACCTCCTGAAGAGCCTGCACATGACGTTGAGGATTTACTGGGATTAATTCCAATGGATAATCGATCACCTGTTGACATCAAGGAAGTAATCGCTAGAATCGTCGATGGTTCAAGATTTCATGAGTTTAAATCAAGATACGGCACTACGCTAATCTGCGGTTTCGCCCATATACATGGCCATAAAGTCGGCATTGTAGCCAACAACGGGATATTGTTTTCAGAATCATCAATGAAAGGAGCCCATTTTGTAGAGTTATGCGGGCAAAGAGGAATTCCACTAGTGTTTTTACAAAATATCACAGGATTCATGGTTGGAAAGGCTTACGAAGCTGGCGGTATTGCTAAAGATGGGGCTAAACTCGTGACAGCAGTATCTTGCGTAAATGTCCCTAAATTCACCGTAATTATTGGCGGCTCTCACGGTGCTGGTAACTACGGGATGTGCGGCCGAGCATACGACCCTCGATTCTTGTTTATGTGGCCTAATAGCAGAATTTCAGTTATGGGAGGCGTACAGGCTGCTGATGTTCTAACTACGGTAAAGCAAGACCAACGAGCAAGAGAAGGTCTTGCCCCCATCGAAGGTGAGGAATTAGCACAATTTAGACAACCAATACTCGATAAGTATGAAACCGAAGGCAGCCCTTATTACTCAACGGCTAGGCTTTGGGATGATGGAATTATCGACCCGAGAGATACCAGGGACATTCTTGCACTATGCTTGTCCGCTGCGAGAAACGCACCATTGCCAGACGATAGATATGGCGTATTTAGGATGTGATTTTGTAACTGAAAATTTGATTTTGCAATTGGAGTTTTAATTATGGTAGATATGCAATCATTACCGGCAACAGAATTAGTTTCTGTAACAATAGATGGACCAATTTGTTACATTGTACTTAATCGTGAGGACAAATACAACGCCATGAATGCCCAAATGATAACAGAACTGTGTGAAATTTTCGAATGGACTGCGCAACGAAGCGTTGGAAGTGTTGGAGAATTGTTTGACGACTCGGGCGATGCATACCTGCGAATAATTGTTTTAAGCGGTGCTGGCAAGCACTTTTGTGCGGGAGCAGACATCAATATGATGCGTGATGCAGGAGCTAATTCTCCTGAAGAAAACCGTCGAGATTCAGAGCGATTAGATCGCCTGTTCAATGGATTATGGTCACATCCATGTTTTACCATTGGCTCGATTTCAGGGGTGGCTCTTGGAGGCGGTGCGGGATTGGTGGCATGCCTTGACCATGTTATTGCAACCGGTAACGTCAAAATTGCCCTTTCGGAAGGCAAATTAGGAATTCTCCCAGCAGTTATTGGACCTTATGTGTATCGTCGCTTGGGCTCCGCTTGTTTCCGTAGGCTTGCTATGCAGGCCAGTAGAATCGATGCAGAAGAAGCCTTGAGAACTGGATTTATTGAACAAGTATTTGATGACAATTCGGCAAAAGATGAGGCAGTTCAGCGATTGATTAGTGAAGTCATGACCTCGGGTCCATGCGCTGTTACCTTAGCCAAAGAACTGACTCTAGGCTTTGATAGGTGGACTGGAGGTGACGAGGAACTGCGAGAATATACTCTAGATTTCACCAGTAGCATGAGAGGTTCAAAAGAAGGTCAAGAAGGCCTTTCATCATTCTTGGAAAAGCGTGATGCAAATTGGAAATCTTGAACGGGTGATTGGATGATAAATACAGTGCTAGTTGCCAATCGCGGCGAGATAGCCTGTAGAATACTAAGAGCCTGTAGTGAAGCCGGGTTAACCTCAATTGCAATTTATGCTGGAAATGATGCAGGCTCCTTATTCACTGAATTAGCCACTGTCGCAGTCCCATTGGTGGGTGAAACTATAGGAGACACCTACCTAAACCAACAACAAATTCTTGCTATTGCGGCTCAACATGGTGCGGATGCAATACATCCAGGTTTCGGATTTTTGTCTGAGCGTGCTGACTTTGCCCAAGCAGTTATGGATGCAGGAATCAACTGGATTGGACCATCCCCATATGCCATTGAGATGATGGGCGACAAGATGACAGCTAGAATGACAATGAAAGCAGCCGGGGTTCCAGTAATCCCTGGGGAAGAAATCGAATCAGAAGACGAGGCAGAGATGATTTCAGCAATTTTTGCCGCTAGTGAGAGAGTTGGTTATCCAATCCTCCTCAAAGCATCCTCGGGTGGTGGCGGTAAGGGCATGCGCAAGGTTGAGGACCCCGCTAACTTAGAAGAAGCCATCAAAGGTGCTCGCCGAGAGGCAATCGCTGCCTTTGGCGACGGAAGGGTCTACGTTGAGAGACTATTGACCGGTTCTAAGCACGTTGAAATTCAGGTTTTAGCTGACACTCACGGCCGTACTATTCATCTTGGAGAGCGAGAATGCAGCATTCAACGTCGCCATCAAAAAGTGTTTGAGGAAGCCCCATGCCCTGTTATGACCGATGGCCTGAGGGCAAGAATGGGCGAAGCAGCCATAATGGCTGCTCAGGCGGTTGATTATGTTGGAGCAGGAACCGTGGAGTTCCTCTTAGCATCAAATGGTGAGTTTTTCTTTTTGGAAATGAATACTAGAATCCAAGTCGAACATCCAGTAACTGAAATGGTTACCGGGGTGGATTTGGTAAGAGAACAACTGCGAATCGCAGCAGGAGAGGCAATGAGTTGTGGTGATTTGATGATGCGTGGGCATTCCATTGAAGTGCGTTTGTATGCTGAGGATGCAACCAATAATTTCCTACCTGCAGTAGGCCCTTTAGCGTTGTTTAGAGCACCAACAGGTCCCGGAATTAGATTGGATACAGGAGTTAGAGAAGGTGACACAGTTACGCCAAATTATGACCCTATGCTAGCAAAATTGATTGTTTGGGCTCCCTCAAGGTTTGAAGCATTGGAACGCTTGCGCAGGGCACTAGACGAGTTTGTAGTCTTAGGCACGACAACCAATATACGATTTTTGCGTGAGTTGTGTGATAACAAATATGTGGTTGCGGGCAGAACTGATACTACATTGATTGACAGAGTGTGGCCCAACGGCTGGAGTCCAACGTACTCTGACTCGTCTTTAGATGCTGCATTAATGGTAGCTGCAGTTAGTGAGAGCGCAGGATTGCATCGAACTCATGTGCATAAAACAGGATCAAGCAATAGACCAGTAAGCCCATTCCAAACCTTGAATCGGAGGTATCCTTGATGATGCACGAATTCAAAGTGAATGGTGAAATGGTCGAGGTGACAATCGCTCGTGATGGCCAAGAATGGTTACTTGGAGATTATAATGCGCGTATTCTATCCGATGGACGAGTAGTAGTTCACAACCTAGATGGCAGGGCTAAAATTGCTCATTCAGCTAAGGTTGGAGATGTCTGGTGGGTTCATATTGATGGACATATCTTCTGTATTGAGAAAACTGAAGCCGGTTCTGCGGATGCTGATTCTGATAGTGGCATGATAGCACCAATGCCAGGCAGGATTCTCGAAGTTAAGGTTGACAATGGGCAGTCTGTTGAGGCTGGTGAATTATTGCTAGTTATGGAAGCCATGAAAATGGAACATAGAATAGTTGCACCGAGTGATGGCGTGATAGCAAAAGTAAATTTCGCTACTGGCGATCAAGTCCAGCAAGGGGATGTTCTTGTTGAGATGGATGAATAATCAAATTCTACGGCGTAATTTTTCCATTAAATTATCCACAACAGATAGACTTTCTAGACAACTCTCAACTCTACCACCCGATAATTCCTCATCTGCTTTGGCAACACTCGCCTCGCATTGTAGCCTTTCTTTGTCATCCGGCTTAATCATCGCTGCTTCTAACTGGTTACGTAGAATCTTCCATTCTTCGGTGACAAAGTCGAGTAATTCTCTTGCTTCACTTTCTTCCTTGCCCGATTTGTCTAGTTCTGCGGTCAATTGATTTAGTTTGGTTGCGGCATAAGTCCATTGCTTTTCCTCGGCAGATTTGATGATTTCATCTAATTTGGCTTGCCACTGGGCGCTATCTTGGCGGGATTCGAATTGCTTAATCAACTTCTTTTTCTGCCGCAACGCTCTCCTCGTTTCATCCATTGCTACCCTTTCAGCTTTGATGCTCCGAACCACTCCATCAGCCAGGCCGACAGCCTGGCTGGCGTTTCCCGCATTTAGTGCTGCTAAAGCATTATGTAATCTTACCTTTAATTCAGTAATATCAACTCCGTCAGCCTGCGCAAGTTGTCGTTCAGCCTCTTTGACAGCCGTTGCCGCCCGACCTAGTGCATCATCACCGGCAGATAGTTGAGCCGGAATGGTAAAAGCATATTCGAAGGCTTTTTTTGGCGATTCTGCAGCAAGTTTCTTTTTCGCATCGGCTAACATTGCGTGTAGATGATTAACGTTATCTCCACTTTTCCCACTCAGTAGTTTGCTTGCTTCAGTAATTGCCGCTTCTGCCTTGCCCCACCATTCAATAACCTCAATTGCTCGCTTCTTAGCTTGCCTAAACAACAATTCACCTTCCCGTAGAGACCCTAGTTCAACCTCTCTCAACCCCATATCAAATGAATTCCTTGGCTTTCTTGCAGTAGGGGCGATTTGTTCAGCTTGTTCAACACTGGTTCTAGCATCTTCTTTGACAATTTGAACATCTCCCGCTAAGGAAATCGAACGCTTGATGTCTTCCTCTGCATCGTCTAATAGTTTCATACCTAATTCTGGGTCTACGTGTCCCTCTGCTCGCGCTGTCATAATCAAACTAGATGCCTGGTCAACTGCAGCTTGCCGGGTCTTTAGAATTAATATTCTAGTTTCTATCTGGTCAAGTCGCGTTTTGAATTCTCGCCTAAGGCCTTTGAGTTCATCTCCAGAGACCCAAATGTACGCCGCTAATGTGGCGGTAACTCCCAACGTTGTAACACTAGTGAACCAAGTGGTTGAGGATGGTTCGGGTATATCGCCAACAAAAATCGAAAATGCTGCGACAAAGCCTACACCAGTCATCAATGACCGAAAACGTTGAACGTCGAGGCCACCTCTCAAGACGGTTTTTGAATAAACNAAACAAGACGCTGCGGCAATAGCTACCAATAAAGGCCCGATAACAGCAATTTCAGTAAAGCTCACGACCTCTTTACTAGCAATCATTAGTAAGACTGGCCAGGCAATGGTGGCTGATGCACCTACTCTTGTTCTAGCACTTGGATTAGTTAGACCTATGTCTTGAACAAGAAGTCCCCAAACCAGTATAATAATCGGCATGCCTAAGCCATTAAGCAAGCCACCTTGTCCTTTGACTGCAGCAGATAGGGTTGGCCATACTAACCATGTTGCACCAAGTAAAATCAACACTGAAGAGGCTGCAACCAAATTATCGACACGCTTGCTGCGTTGTTTGATGGCTGCTTGGATTGCCCCATCGATGTCAGACCATGCATCCATGNACGTCCACTACGGGCCTTAACCATATAGTATGCCCTTGAAATAGTCGTGGGAGAATATTGTTTGTGGAGAAAGACAATGTTCATGAGATTGTTACTCCCGTTTGGATGGGAGGGACGACCGTGAGTGGGCTAATTACCATGGATGATTTGACCAATGAAGAGATACTTGAGATTCTAGATGATGCAGAAAGACTCCTTCCAGTCGCGATGGGGGAGTTGTACCTCCCGCTGTTACAAGGCCGGATCCTTGGAAATCTATTCTTTGAGCCCAGCACTCGGACCAGAATGTCATTCGAAACGGCAATGAAGCGTTTGGGCGGCGATGTAGTCAATCTCGGCGATGTCAAAACCTCATCTATAGTCAAAGGGGAGACGTTATTTGATACTATTCAAATGGTTGACGGATACACAGACATCATTGCTATGCGCCATCCACGTCAAGGGGCCGCTCAATATGCGCAAGACTCTGCAAGGGTGCCTATCTTGAATGGTGGAGATGGGGCTGGACATCACCCGACACAAACCATGCTCGATTTGTTTACTATCAAGCAAGCTCATGGTAAATTAGAAGGGTTGAAAGTTGTTTTAGCAGGTGACTTGCGGTACGGCAGAACCGTTCACTCGCTTTCACACGCTTTGACAAGATTTGGTTGCGAGCTAGTTTTTGCTAGTCCGGAATTGTTGAGGATGCCAGCTGAAATCGTTTCAGATTTGCAAGCACATGGAGCAACAATTACCGAAACGGAAAATCTATATTCGATGATGCACGATGCAGATGTTGTTTATATGACAAGAATACAAAAAGAAAGATTCTCCGATGAGGATGAATACACCAAGGTTGCTGGGGCCTACAAACTTCATGCGAACCATCTCGCTGATGTTCAGGCGGGGATGATAATTATGCATCCGCTACCTAGGGTAGATGAAATTCACCCATCAGTTGATGATACTAGACATGCGAGGTACTTCGAACAAGCATTTAACGGCGTAGTTGCTCGCATGGCTCTTTTGTGTAAATTACTTGGCGTTAAGGTGCCAAAGGACGTCATGAAAGCAGGGGGTGCACTTTAATGTCAAATGAACACAGCATGAGGAGAGTAACCGCAATTCGTAATGGGACTGTGATTGACCATATCCCGCAGGGACACGCGTTAACGGTTTTAGAAATGCTTGGCATTGATGATAAAACATCGGTTCCAGTTTCTTTGGTGATGAATGTGCCTTCTAAGAAAATGGGTTCAAAAGACATTATCAAAGTTGAGGACAGGGAGTTGACTCAGGCTGAATTAGACCGTCTCGCATTAGTCGCTCCTGATGCCCATGTTGCAATTATTAGAGCATATACTGTGGCGGAAAAAATGACTATCAATTTAGGCGATGAGATTGTTGACGTTGTGCAGTGTACCTATTCAAACTGNATCACCTCTAATCTCAGGGAGCCATTGCCTCATCGATTAAAGGTANTTTCTAGGGATCCGCTTGAAATTCGCTGCCATTATTGTGGACGAACTCAGGACTTGGACCAATTAGTCAATAATGTCCTGTGAGCAAGCCGTAAACCTTCCTTGGTTCTCAAATAGCCAGTTATTGTTACATTCCGGGGTAAACTTTAGATTAACAGGAACAAGAAACCACGGTATGGAAGAGTTGTCTAAGGTGGGTATAGGATCTAAGCGAACCACTGCCGCTAGCGTTGCCGTTGTTGGNCTTGTAGTGTATTTAGCCCTCATTCACTTGAAGTCTATATTGATGCCGTTAGCAATTGCGATTCTGCTATATTTTATCATCAAGCCTCCGGAGCAATACATCTACAGAAAAGTAGATAATCGCTTTGTGTCATATGGAACTGTGATTTTGACTTTCATTATTGGAATCTATTTTGTTTCTATTTTCTTGTATGATAATCTTTCGCAATTTATTGACGAGGTACCAGAAATCACTGCGGCGTTTGAAGAAAAGCGAGCCAAATATGCCGATTCAGATTTATACGGATTAGAGGCAATATTCTCCGATGCCGACTTGATTACAGAAATCGCCTCCCCAAGCAATATTGAGATGTTTGTTTTAGCAATACTTGGTTCACTTGGCGGGTTTTTTACAACCATGATAACCGTGCTAATTTTCTTGTTATTCATCGTCTTGGAAGAGCACACAATTGCGCAGAGATTCGGCGCCGCATTCCCCAATTCCTATGATAGAGCGAAGAAGATAGTTAGTGAATCTACCGAATCAATAACTGCATATGTTGTTTCAAAAGTGACCTGTAGTGCTGGACAAGCACTGGTAATGACTATCATAATCTCCCCAATCGGTTTTGATTTACCAGGTTGGTTCTTGTTTGGAATTCTGTGTTTCCTGCTAGATTTCATTCCAATATTAGGCGCCCTTTTTGCAACTATACCCCCTGTGTTAATCGGTTTCATTATGCTTGAGCCGTTATCTGCATTGTTAATGTTGGCAATGCTGATTGGTAATCAGCAAGTGTTTGGATCATTTGTTGAGCCAAATCTTTCTGGAGCAAGGATTGGAATTTCTCCGTTTGTGTTATTACTAACGGTCATGTTATTTTCTCAAGTCTGGGGCATTGCTGGAGCAATTATCGGTGCGCCAATAATCATTATTGCTCGATTAATTTTAGATGAAAATGACCGGACACGGCCTGTTGCCATGATGTTGGCAAATGATGTCGAAGAAGAGTGATTGTTCAATCATTACCTTGTGGCCTGCGCGCTAGGATTAGTCATTTTTCACCGCATGCGCCCTTTAGGTAAAATCAACCACTTGGTTAAATTACAAAGCGTGCATCTACAACAGCCAATTTCAGTTTAATATCCTCGTTTATCAGTATCTTTGAGTAATCTACTGGAAAGAATAATCTCAAAATGTGAATATGATGTAGTATTTACCGACTGATATAACCCAATCTTAAGTGTGAATTGAAATTGTGTACTTTGTGACAGGAAAGTGTAAAAACATCCCGTTAATGGTTGCTGTATGGAAGAATCACCAGTGATTAGAATATGGGTTACCAACAAAAATAGCAAGCAGATTACGGCAGATATGAGTGAATCTATGGTGGCCTTTCTTTCAGTTGCAATTGAAAATGGTTGTATCGGTTCAACATTTGCTGAAGATGGTGAACGCGTAATCGTGTACACTAGATGGTTAGATGAGGTGACATTAGAGCAGTTTCGTTCGTCGATAGATTATCGTACTCAAGAGGGAAGAATCATCCAATCATTCACTGCCGCAGGGTTCGAAATTCCGGGCGATATACTATTCAATTCAACTGCGAGAATTCTGTTTAGCAATCAATCAAATCAATCCACCTAATATTGCGTAGATGGCGTTAATATTGTGAAAAGCAATCAACTCATAACGGTATTAAAACATCTACGATTGATATCATTCTGCCGGCATTGATGAGTGATGCAATTGAATTCTTAGTTTACCATCATCGTCTTGAATATAGCCAAATGTGTATTCCACCTTCACCTCAGCACCGTCGGGTGCGGTGAAAAAATAATTGCCCATTGCTAAGGCTGTATTGCCATCGATGATTACATCTGAATTTTCAAAACGCACATTAGTCCATCCCTTGATAGCAAACCCTTTGTCTTCAGGGCAGGCACCATTCGAAGCGACAAAATAAGATAGCGCAGTTTCGAAGGTAGGGCGGAATTGATTGATAGTTGCCAAGGTTGGCTTGAACAGCACAGGTCCTAGCTGGTAAGCGTACAATGTATTGACATGGTCAGTAGCTAAAGCAACAAAATCTCCGCCCTCATTATGGGCTGATGAGATGGCTACAATTCCTTCACCCCATGCTTGTTGGGCAACTTCAACATCTGCAACGTCAATCATAGCTATTCACCTCTACACCCCGGTTAAATCGGCACCTTATCATTTTTCTACATACGAGTGGTTTAAGCACTAGTTAATGTTGGGGACATCATGTCAATAATTACCGCATATAATGAAGCCTGGGAAAACGGAGATGTCAACGCTCTTGGAGATTTACTACACGATGATTGTGTATTTAATCCACATGTTATGGGTGTAACGTTCAGTAAGTCAGATATCTTAGGATTCGCTGGTGGAGAGGGTACCCCAAGGTCTGAAGGTAACAGAATCTTGTTTGAGAACGATGAAGTTGGAGTAGCTCACTCAATAGTTCACTTCGCTAATGGTTCGACATCTGAAGCTGTGCTATCCTTCATGAGATTCAAAGACGGCAAGATAATCTCAATGGAAACCGGTGCAACACCACTATCAGATGATTACAAACTAGTCGGACAAGACTGAAATCAGTTAGCCAATTCGTTTCTGACCATATCTCTCATCTCGCATGCTTTGCATTGGTCATTAGAAGTCATAGAACCGCAAGCAGGACACTCTTGAGGCGGGCTAGGTCTAGACTCATGTCCACCTAATTCAACAATTTGATTTCGCAAAGCTTTGACATTGTCAGCCATTCTAACTAGCCCATGGCGAGTGCCGGGTACGTCAGCTTCCATCATAGCAACCATTTCTCTGTGACGCCAACGCAATGCACCTCTTGCATGGGGGCATTCCTCATGGTGTATTGGTAAATTTTTGTGAACAGCATATAGGTGGATTTCCTGCTCAGGTATCCATCTTAATGGAACGATCCTCGGTGGTAAGCCATCGATTGGCGTATTGGTGTGCGGTGCTAATCTGAGTGTTCTCTCAAGATCACCATTTGACATGTTCATCAGCACTGTTTGAGCCATGTCATCAAGATTATGCCCAAGTGCCATCACATCAGCATTGACTTTCTTGGCGAGATGATTGATACCTTGTCTCCTGAACACGCCGCAGTATGAGCAAGGCATACTAGGGGCGCTAGGATTAGATTTGGTCATTCCAGGGATTAACTTAGCGACTGTGTCCATCTCTTCGAATCCTAAATCTTTGTAAGATACGGTGACAAATTCTATTCCTAAATCGTCGCACAAGTCAATCGCACATTGCAATGAAGGTGGGCGGTAACCATCAATACCTTCATCAACTGTTCCAGCAATTATTGTTACGTCTGGTCTAATGCCAATGATGTCAACCAGTAACTCAAGTAAAGCAGCGGAATCTTTGCCGCCGGAAATCGCAACAAAAATGGTTGTGTGCTCGCCTTTTTTCAGTACTAATTGCTTACGCAATTCTTTAGCAACCTTCTTTCTTATGGATTTAGCCAGATGTTCACCACACAAGATTCTGCCAGAGTATGCCTGTTCGATAACCGCAGGCTTGCCACACACATCGCAAGCGGGTATCTCAAGGTCACTATCTGCACCTGCCATGATTTTGCGTGATACTACTCTCGTTTGAGTTAATCGCTTGTACCTCTAATTAAATTAAGTGCCACCCATTATAATTTTTCCAATTAAAAATTTAAATTTGCAATTCAAAAATTATACGAGCCTAAGCTTGTCAAATAAGGCATTATTGGGCCGTAAATATACGCGGAATTATTAACCAAAGTTAGTTTCCGCGCCTATATGCAAAGAATAACCAGTTGGAAATTTGAATTCACTTGCTAAATCCCCCCGAAGGGGGGAAAAAACGCAAAACTTCTTGAAGCCTACAACGCTCAGGAACACCTTGAGCGACTATGTTACAACGAGTTCTCGCTGCTCTAACTAGGACAGAAGGCGTTGAGCAAGCGATGCTGCTTGATGAACGTGGCGGATTACTTGCGTGTGTTGGTAATGAGGGGAAATCTCCCCGAATCGAGGCTGCGATTGAAGCCACAAATATGGCAACAGAACTTTGTCTAGCGATGGAACTTGGTAACTTGTACGAAATTTGGTGTGAAGGCAAGGAAAGAATGATGATCGATATTGCTCATCCTGGCCGAATAGTAGTCCTAACCGGCAAAGGCGGACGCCTAGCTAGATGGCGGCACGCATTAGATCGAAATCGCAAGATAATTGCAACAACCCCGCAGATGTGATATTATGTTTGACTTACCAAAAGGCATAACCGTAGAAGAAGAAATTAATGTATCAGACGGAGCGATTCAACCATTTACTCATGGTATCATCAGTACTTGGGTTGGTAAAAGGAAAACTCCGGCAGGTCACAGAATAGTCCGATCAGGGAGAGTAGTTGGCTATTTGGCTGAAAGCGAGAAGGCTTCAATACTTCTTGGCGGAGCTGAAGCGAAGGCTAGATTGCTTGCGATTGAGGGCGAGGGAATGTGTCGATTTGAGGCCGAGAGTTATTCCATGAATGGATTAGGCTCTGTTGCTGAGGTTGTTCCAGAAGCATTTGAACATCCAGCGGACGCCCAAGGTTTACTGGCAAGAGGGGACTCGGTTGAAAGATTACTTTCTCGTGACTTATCGGTTGTACTTGCCAAGCTAGTTGAGAATGTTACCGTCAGAGGGGCAATCGCTGTTGACTCGGGTATGTTAATTGATTCAGCGGGAGACTTACCCACTGACGCTGAGCAATTAGCTAAAGAGGTTGGCGAAACAATNGTTGGCAGAGAAAAAATTGCTAAAGGTCTCGGCTTTTCAGACAGTGGCCACTGGACTCTGCACACGGGAGATAGTGCATTACTTCTTGCTCATACCGGTGAAATTGCTATTGCAGTTTGGACCGAAGCAAATGCCAACCATACCCGTTTGGTTAATGCAGCGGTAGCAGCATTGGAAGGTGAGATCATTGAAGCAACTGGAACTAGCGAACCACTGCCTGACGGATTTATTATAAGAGAAGGAAAAGGCGGTGCTGATGCCATATTATCAATGCTAAGTGATGCTTTAGAAGAAGAGATCACCGGACATATTCAAGCAGGTAAGTCATCAAAAGCAGTCAGTCTCCTTCTCTCAAGAGGCGTACCGGTTGGGATATTTGCGCCAAGTGCAGAATCATTTGAAGAAGCAGTATTGGGCTTGACTGAAGCAAAACGAATAATTCGATTACACAGATTACCTGCAGGAACAATACTCTCGAGAGAATCTGGAACAGTGCATGACTTCAGTTTATCATACTTCAGAGATTTGTTAGTAACGGTTAGGACAAGGTCAGAAAGCAGGAGGGCGAATTTAACCCACCGGATGAACAAACTAATCGGCTTTGAGATCGGTATGGAAAATCTAAGAATTGCTCGTGCAAAGGCTAAATTCTCACAGACTACTGACGCAGTTGTCAAGGGACTTGACGAGGTTGAAATTACCCCAGTGCCCGGAATAGACGCTGGATTGAGGCGTAGATTGGAATCGGCAGAGATAAGAATAGATGAATTGGTCAAAGAAAAAGCCCGCCTTGCAAGTCAACTATCTGCTGCTGAAACTTCCAGAAAAGCCGCTGAAATAAAGACTAGAGAAGCAATTGATACCCGTAATATGCAAATGGAGAGCGTTGAAAATGTGAATTCTGAAATTAATTCAATGCAGGTACATTTGGCAGAAGCGAGAAACCGAACCGAAGAAGCAGAATCAAGAGCTGAGAAATTGGTCAGGAGAGTCAATGAATTAGAACATCAAGTGAGCGTAAGGGCGACGGAGTTAGCCAAAGCACTGGGCGAGACGGAATCAAGTGAGCAGCTTAGGCAATCAATCGAGGAAATGTCTCTAAAAGAGGCAGGATTGAATGCAGAATTATCAGAGGCAAGTGAGAAATTATCTACTATACGTCAGCAAACTGATGATGATGAAAGAAGGCTTAGGGTTCTGCAAGAACAAGTTGCTGTAACTAGAGAGCGCCATGCAAGGGCTCAGGCAGAAGCGATGAAAGAAGAGGAACGCATCGACAAAAGCAGAGCAGAATTAGAGATACTCGAATCAGAGGCAAAAGTTGCTCGTCGCAGAGCTGAGGATGAAAGAATTCGCTTGAGTACCGATGAAGCTAGATTTGCTAATATTCAGAGTGAAATGCGCCAATTAATGGAAGAGCGTCGAAATCTGCTAAGAGAATTAGGTGATTTAGGAGCGAAGCGCGGCCATGCTGAAGGAGAGTTATCAATTCTGCTTGAGAAAGCGAAAACTTTGGCAGACGCCCATGAAGAGGCGTTGGCAGATATTACCGAAGCAGAGAGGATAAGAGCTAGACTTGCCGAGGAACCACTTGCCCAAGCACTTCTAGACGATGCGTCGACATTCGAAGGGCTTGCCCCAGTACTTGAAAGACTTGAACGAGCCAGAGGCCTAGGATATTCAGTCACACTATTAGACAGAGCAGTAGAAAGAGCATTGCAAGTTATTCAGAAAACAGTCGATCACGTTGCAGCGACCCCCCGTTACTTGTTGTCCAGTGAGGTAATGGAGTTGCTAGAACGTCAGGTGCCTCAAACTGCAGGCGCGGTAAGGGGTCTATCGAGGTGGTCGGTTCAACAACGTTTAGAGCATCAATTAGGTGAAACCGTGGGCCATTTAGTAATTGATCTAGAGAGATTGCTTGAGGATTATGACCATTCAATAACAATGCTGAGAAGATTAAGAAATGTACTTGAGCAGTTGACTCGCTTGGGTGCTCCACCATACGAAGTTGAAACATTACTGTCCAATTGCAACCGTCCTGAATCTTTACCATTCATTGCTCAATCAACTAGGAAATTGATCCAAAGTGCTCTCGATGATATTTACTTGGAGTCAGACCAGCGAGATGCCGGCGAGGCTATTGCTCTAGAAGAAACAGCAAGAGTACTCGAGGAATTAATTACTCAAATAGACGCATCAGGACTTGCTGGCGGAACACCATCAGGACTACTTTGGGATTTCCAGAGAGATGGATTACTGCCTTATGAGAGAGAGGTTGTTGACCCAGCACAAAAGACCCCTATTGATGAAGAAATGGTCAAGCACATGGAATCAAACATAACTGGTGATGTTACTGAAGAAGAGTCAACCAAGATTATCGAAATAGATGAGGATGGTTGGGAAGTGTTAGACTTGCCAAACGATGATGATTTTGAAGAAGAAGTAGTAGAAATGGCAGAATTGAAACCACTTAGTGATGATGATGAAAGAGCCGAATTAGATGCCGAACTTGCTCGATTAGATGCCTCATGGAATCATCGTAGTGAACCTTCCACATCAACTGACAATGCCTTGACTGACTTGGAATCAAGACTTTCTGACCTCGACATGTAGGTGGTCCTGTGACTGATAATCAACCGACAAATCTTGCGGGACGCAAAGAGGTAATCGGTAGAAATTATCCGATAGTTCTAGAGCGATTGCTAATTATTGCAGTGGTTATTTCGTTTGTCATAGGTTATCAAGAGGTGAACGACCGTACGGGTGATGGTGTTGTTTCTTGGTTAAGCACTTGGTGCCTGTTTCCGTTCATTTTATTGTTCTCGGCTGAAATGATTGGCCGAATAATCCAAGCGATCAATCGAGATTAAATTTGGAAATCGATAAAATCTTTTTCATTAGAAGTTTGCTGGTCAATGTTAGAACTTCCATTGCGCAGAGAATAGGTGAACCCCCAAATTCTCTGCCAAGGGATTAGGAATCTGAATAAGGCCATTATTGAAAGGAACATTACGGCTGAAATGACAAGTCCATAGGTGAGTGATAACTCAATAGACTCTGAAACCTGTCCAGCCCATTGGCTTCCCGTAGTATCACTAACTAGACTCAATAGAACACTATGGAACCCCAATGCAATCATTGTAGCAATACCGGTGAGTCCCAGGAAGCCGAATGTATGTACTAAATGGGTGTTTAGCATGTTGTCCATTTGGGTAACATATTCTGGGTCGCGCTTGCACGATTCAGGCAATCTAAATGCGTACTCTAGATACTTTATGACACCAAATGCAGACTCTTGGAATACCAATATCAAAACTGCAATTAAAATCAAGTCAAACTGTTCATTGGTTACCAAATCTACCCCTAAAAATCCGATAGTAGGTCGCGATATTTGTGATTCAAGGGTGGCTAAGGCGCCGCCATAGTCGCCAAGTTGGGATTTTATCAGAGGGAAGGTTAGAATCGCGTGAATGCCCAAGAATAGTAGGGTAAAGCCGATTGCCCAGGCGATTGATTTTCTTGATAGCCCCCAAATACCTCTTGACCCCATTATGATTGGTAGTAAGTACACGAACATGATTAACAACGACATAATCATCAATAGTGGCCATTCGAGGGTTTGTAATTCACCATCATCAGGCAGCCTCAATTCAAAGGAAAACAACATACCAGTTAACCATCCTAGGAATAGTCTACCAATTAAAATTGTAATCAATCCAATGATAAACCCTAATTTGATTCTTTGTTGGGTCTTTGGAGTTTGGTATGCGATCAATGCCATCATTCCACCAACCACTAAACCGATGGCAAGTGGTACGAAGAATCTAGCAAGACCGGTTCTACCTTGGCCAGTAAACCAATCTCCAAGAGGCAAATCGTCACCAATTAGTGATTCGATTGATGCAAACAACATTGTGTGATCAATCGAGCCCACAACATAGGTTGAGACGACTTCGAGATACATTCCTACTAGGGCGGCAGTTGCAATAATTTGTAATGTGATGATTTGCCACTGCCTGCGTAATGTTTTGATATGCAATGTTCTTGATCGGGCACTGCCTGAAATAGTGACGTCTCCCTGAACCTGAACATCCTCTGCCATTCTAGTACCCCCTTACCTGCATTAATGCTTGTGATAAGTCCATGTCTGGCATCCAATCAATGACCTGTGCACCAGAACCCGCAAGGGTAGTAAGTCGGTTTTGACGTTCAAGTTTCAAGACTTCATATGACATCCTGGGTATTCTACTAACCAACCTCTCAAAGTCAATACTCGAGGGTGATAGAACAGTAACTTCGTGACCACGACCAACAAGGTCACGAACTGCCGCTGGAACAGTACCATCGCCCTCGCAGGAAGATATGATGAATACGGGGCTACCTCGGCTAAATCTTCCACTTAATGAGTTAGTTACTGCTTGTAGAGGCATCTCACCTTTGGCTGTGACTCCAGCAAGTGCGCTGAGGATCTTGAAATACTGCTTATCACCTGTATCAGGTGGTAAGTAGGACAATTTTTCACCGTATATTCCTAGAGCAACCGAATCTCTTCGCTTTAGAAAGAATGCAGCAAGACTAGCTGCTGAGACAGTACTCATCTCCAATGGGTTTTTCAAAACAGTTCCGATTCTAGCTATATCTCTTGAATCGATGAGTAGATACAAATCAGTTACAGCGTCTCGACACTTTTCATTAACCATCAATTCTCCAGTCCTAGCATATGCTTTCCAGTTGATATTTTTGAACGGGTCACCTGGAACATATTCTCTTAGAGAATAGAATTCGGAACCCTGTCCAGGAGTTCTAAGGGTAGTAGCTCCGGTATACATTTTTGGTGTACGGGAGCGTAAGAATGCTTCCTCTACTTCTTTTATTTGCGGGAATATGACGATGTCACTATGGTGGTCAACAAACATCTCTTCGACTCCAAGGTTGAAAGTATTTCTAGAACGTAATGAGACTGGGCCNATCGAATAATGTCCCCTCAGCGGGCAGCGCAATACATACCGGATTCTTGCGCTTTCACCCGGACTTAAATTCAATCGCATTTGATTAAGTCCGCTCCTCAACTTCATCTCATGCGGAATATTGTCGTATACTTCGAGCAACTGTGTTTTTCTATTTGAGCGATTAGTGACTAACAATTCCACGTATAAATCATCACCCTTGTACAAGTTATCTGCTGATAATGTGCGTTGCACTTCGACGTCTCCGTGGCCAGAAATCCATGAATTAACCACGATGAAGGCGATAAGCGCTAACCCCAGAATCATCATTTGATTATTGGCAATCATCATACCAATTAGGATTAGAGCTATACCACCGGTGAACGTAAATGCTGCTTTCCTAGTCCACACAAGTATCACCTCCTACCCCATGCTTTTACTCGCTTAACAATCGAAACGGTTTGTTCTAGTGAATATCTGTGTGGTTCTATCGCNAACTTCGCTAGTGTTGGGTCATTGATTAATGCAACCAACTCTCTGGCTGACATGGCATGGAATTCTTCTCTAGTCAGGCCATTCTGGTTGCGAACTTTGGATAAGAATACTTGTCTTATTTTTTCCACTTTGGAATAATACGGGTACCGATTAGCGTCACCAAATCCATAGTAAATTATCGAGAACACGTGGCGCCAATTATCAGGATCTTTCTTGCGAATTAATACTGCTTCAAACGAGATAAACAGAATCAAAAACAGAACAAGCATCGCCAACCCTTCTCCAGTGAAGTAAACTAGAAGGAAGTAGATTGTGTTATAGGAGTCAGCCAGCACAGCATTTTGTGGATGTCTTGACTCATCGAAGATGACCATGGCATTTTCCGAGGGCTCAAGTCCTTCATCTTCCAAGCTGGTCATCATTGCTTCAGCAATGATATCTAATGCCCATTTCCTGTTGTCATTGGCCGGAATAATGGTATCAGTTTTCCCGTAGTCGCCTTTTGCAAATCCTTCATAATCGTAAATTGCGTTAATTAGAGGAGATCCATCTGCAACGAAGAATACTCGGCCGCCATCGTCTGGATTACAAGTGGATTTAGCGCATGCCTCGACGCTTAAGTTGAATTTCCCATAGAGATCTGGAGTTTCTTCATTTTGTTCACTGCTAACCCAGATTTCACCATCCCCATTGACATCAACACTCGCTTCGTTGCTAGTCACAGCCCTGATAGCTAATTCAGGCAGAGGGTTTTTGTTATTCGGAACCAATTCTAGTGCAGTGATGTTGTTTAGTAATACCCTGTAAGTACCGTTGTAAGATATTTGACCTCCCTCCCAATGATGGGCACATACACCAGCCTCAGATTCTGCCATTGTTTGACCGTCAACCAAAGCGCACGGATGGGCACTTAGGGCTGATGAAGTGTCCGCCCACCTTTCATGGGTTGACAATGTTTCTTCATCGATTTGGCTACCATTCATGCTGCAAGGTGTTTGTTGGACGCACATCCAAATGTAATTGTAATTCAGTTCAGTTGCATATGTGGTATCAAATAACTGGTATCCACTATACCTTACACCAAAGGCCTCAGCAATGGTGCCAGCGAAACCATAATCTTCGAGAATAATTGCCGTGCCGCCATTATCGACAAATTCAACTATTGCATCTACTTCTGAGGGAGAGTAGCCATCTTCAGACGCTATTGTGATAAAGCCATCTTCATCAAACTGAGGTAATGAGAGCGTATCTCTTTCTACCCCGGCAACAATGTAAGTAGTATTTCTTGGGTCTTCAATATCGGAAAGTAATAGTGGGCTACTCACCAGTGATCTGGTTTCTATACCCATATCTTTGATGTCTTGTCTAAACGCTGACATGTCATTCCAGTCATCGTCATATGCAGAGAGTTGATTGGTATTTGATAGGTTGACAAAGTTGCTTAAAATCATGATTAATAGCACGAACATGACTGACCAGAAAGCGGTTTGTAAGCCGATTCTTCGATAGTTCATTCCGCGCAACTCAACCATGTGCACACCTACTAGAGCGTATTTCCGACACTACACGCAGGCACATCAGTTTAGAATGTTGTCTATACTTGACGACTAAATGCTCATCGAGAATTTATTTTCGCAAGTGAATCCTAGTAGATATTCTTGAGACATCATCAATCGGTATGGTCATTCTTCCATCTTGAAAATCCCAAGGTAGCATCGACGGGTCGAGTGTTGCATCGAGGATGACTACTATTTGGGTTACAGAACCAGATAACTTGTCAATAACTAAATCAGTAATTTCACCCAATTTTTCATTGTGTGAATCGACTACATCCCGTCCCATGACTTCTTTAGCAAAAACCGCCATGTCTATTCCCCTTGTTTCCTTATGTAATTTTTACAGTGGTTGAATGCGTCTACCGTCTCCTGACTCACATAGTTTCGATTCCATGGCTGAAATCTTTTGTCCGCTTTATGTTTGACATACCAGAGGTTAATCTTGTTTCCATCTTTTGATAATATTCTAGCATTTCGGGGGTAACAGTCGGCCTGACTCTTCCAATGGCTTCTTCGAAATGGCTTTTTGTAACCTTCTTTTTGTTTGCTCGCATACAGATTAATGCCGCCTCTCGACAAACTGCTTCGATATCAGCGCCGGTAAAACCATCAAGTCCTTTCAAGATGTCCTTTATCGAGAAGTTAGACAACGGCATACCTTTGCAGTGTATATTGAAGATTGCTTCTCGAGCGCCGACATCAGGTGGCGGTACATGTAAAACACGTTCAAACCTGCCACTGCGTAGTAGTGCAGGATCAATCATTTCTGGTCGGTTGGTCGCAGCAACAACAATTACTCCATCAATTGATTCAACACCATCCATGCTCGCTAACAACTGGTTTACCACTCTATTGGAGACATCACTACCTTCGCCGGAATTAGAATTTCTCATGTTCGCGATTGATTCAAACTCATCCAAGAAGATAATAGAAGGAGACGACTGCTTGGCTTTCTTGAAAATTTCGCGTACAGCACGCTCTGATTCACCAACCCATTTTGAAATCATTTCAGGACCTTTTATACTGATGAAATTTGCCTGAGCCTCGTTAGCGATTGCTTTAGCGAGTAGGGTTTTTCCGGTTCCTGGAGCGCCAAACATCACTATACCGCGAGGAGGTTTGATACCAAAATGCTCAAACAATTCTGGTTTAGTCAACGGCCACTCAACCGATTCTTTCAATCTGTTCTTGACATCTTCCAGTCCACCAATTTCATCCCAAGTAACCTCCGGGACTTCGACATATATCTCTCTCAACGCGGATGGTTCAATGTCCTTAATGGCTTGGTGGAAGTCTTCCATACAAACTTCCATCTTTTCTAATACTTCAGGAGGTATTGTATCTTCTTCCAGGTCAATCTCGGGAAGATATCTACGAAGTGCCTTCATTGCAGCCTCTCTAACAAGCGCTGCTAGGTCGGCACCAACGAAACCATATGTATTGTCAAGTATCCATGTTATGTCGAAATCTTCAGACATTGGCATTTGTCTTGTGTGAACATCCATAATTTCGCTTCTTCCATCTCGGTCTGGAACACCAATCTCGATTTCTCGATCGAATCTCCCTGGCCTTCTCAATGCAGGGTCAAGCGCATCGCGACGATTTGTTGCCCCGATAACTACAACATTATCTCGTCCTTGCATACCATCCATTAGGGTCAGCATTTGGGCTACAACTCGGCGCTCTACTTCGCCGCTGACATCCTCTCTTTTTGGACAAATTGAGTCGATTTCGTCGATGAATACGATTGCAGGGGCATTGTCACTGGCATCATCAAAAATCTCGCGTAATTGTTTTTCAGACTCTCCNTAATATTTACTGATAATTTCAGGACCGTTGATACTCTTAAAATGAGCATTGGTTTCAGTGGCGACAGCCTTGGCAATCATGGTCTTTCCGGTACCGGGTGGCCCGTGTAGCAATACTCCTTTAGGTGGGTCAATGCCTAATCTTCGGAATAATTCTGGGTGTTTGAGTGGCAGTTCAATCATTTCCCGAACTTTCTGCAATTGTTGACCGATGCCCCCGACATCTTCGTAGGTGATACCTTCAGATTGTCCAATATCATCGTCGTCGATTGCCTCGTCTTTGATTACAATGTCGGTATCATTGGTTACTTTTACCACCCCTTTGGGCGTTGTTTGAACCACTGCGAATGGTAATGCTTCAGCAAATAGCGTCATGCCTGGGATAAATATCCTATCACCTTGAACAACTGGACGGTTTTGTAAACCACGGCGGGCAAAACCTTCGATTCCCGGGCCAAATTTTACTTTCTGCTTGTTAGCCATGACGGGGGATATGACCAATTTCTTACATTCCTCAGCCTCAACTTTGGAAACTGTGACTTTGTCTCTTAAACTCACACCGGCATTCTTTCTGATGATGCCATCTATTCTAATTATGGCCATTTTATTGTCTTCGGGCCTGCTGCGCCAATATATGGCAGCAGTTGAGCGCTTTTCCCCTTTAATTAGGACGATATCTCCAGGTTTTAAGTCTAGACCGGAATCGCCAGAAATTCGAGCTCTTCCGTGACCTACGTCGGACGGAATCGATTTTTCCACTGTGAGTGAGATGGTTTCATTTTGACCAGACAAGTTAATCCCTCCTTTACCCCGGCCGGGTTTGTAGTTTCTATACTTACAGCACAAACTCGAGGCATTATACTCTAATTGTCGTGTGATATAAACCCTCCATAACCACATTTCATACAATTTCTTCAACTACCTCCAACCATTATGTTCAATAGTCGGACTTCAGTCGGCCTAACATGGTTCATGTTCTAGAAACCGGATTGGAATTTATTGCTCAAGAAAACCCTAACGGAAAGCCTGCGGTTCGTGGCTACAATATTATCAATGGTCAGTTAAGTTCTGCAAGTGATGGCTCGACATTTAAGTCAATAAATCCAGCATTACTCGCTGATTGTTTAGGTGAATTCCCGCTATCGACCAGAGAGGATGTTCGGGATGCTCTTCACGCTGCAAGAGCTGCGTTTCCCGGCTGGGCGGCAACACCAGCTCCAACTCGTGGCCAAATCATAGGTAACATGGGCAGACTTCTGATGGAACACAAAGAGGCATTGGTTGCTTTGGAAACTCGTGAGATCGGCAAAACACTGAAAGAATCAGGTGGTGAAATCCAAGAGGCTATTGACACGTGTTTATTCTTCCAATCAGAAGGTCGTAGGTTATACGGTCAGACGGTAAATTCTGAATTACCGGACAAAGAATTGTTTACTTATCGAAGACCTTTGGGTGTTTGCGGTATCATTAATGCCTGTAATTTCCCGTCTGCAGTTCCGTTTTGGAAGATGATACCTGCAATTATGTGTGGGAATACGTGCGTGTGGAAAAGCCCGCAAGACGCGCCACTTCTGTCTTTTGCCCTAGCCCGTATAATGTACGAGGCTGGACTCCCGGATGGGGTGATTAATTTGGTTCACGGTAAAGGTAGTGGCGCTGGACAGTATCTAATAGATGCGGTCGACGAAGGACTTGTTAACAAAATATCGTTTACCGGTTCAACCGGCGTAGGTAAGATGATTGGCGAAGTATGCGGTCGTAATCTAGTATCTTGTTCCCTAGAATTGGGAGGTAAGAACCCGCTGGTTGTAATGCCTTCAGCAGATATTAACAATGCTGTTGAAGGCGCATATTGGGGAGCATTTGGCACCGCTGGCCAGCGTTGTACAAGCCTTGGAAATTTGATTCTTCACAAGGATATTTACGATGAATTCATGGATAAATTCATGGCCAAGGTAAAATCAACTAGCATTGGGAATTCATTAGTTCACAAAGATGTCCTTTACGGACCAATGTTGTCAGAAAAATATGGTAAAGATTTCCTCTCTGGCATCGAAATGGCAAAATCCAGCGGAGCCAAACAAATTTGGGGCCGAGGAGCGATTACTAACGACAATTTACCGGAGAATTTCATCGGCGATGCGAGCGAAGGTGTATTCATGTGGCCTCACGTTTTCGTTGATGTAACCGAAGATATGGAATGTTTCCATGAAGAGATATTCGGACCAGTTGTTACAGTTGTCAAGGCAGATGACTTCGATCATGCCCTACATTTGGCAAATGCTAGCCCCTACGGGTTATCTTCTGCCATATACACCAATGACCGGTTAGAGGCTTACCGTTACAAAACTGGAATCAGAGCGGGTATGACTGGTATCAATAATAGTACAACCGGAGCTGAGGCGCATCTACCATTTGGTGGGGTGAAGGGTTCAGGAAATGGGACAAGAGAGTCTGGAATATGGGTTATTGAAGCATATTCATATTGGCACGCAGTAAATGACGAACTATCTGGAAAACTACAATTGGCTCAAATGGATGTTGATGAAATCGAAACGGTTGAGGCAGATGTAGATTGGACTCAACTAGCATAGAGTTAATATCATACTGAATCGGGTTTTATACTATACTTCATATATCAATAGGCATGTTAACAACTTGCTCCAAAATGCAGAATCGGTGATAATGTGGTATCAATATTTCAACTAGGCCAAGAGAAATCGACTGTTGCGGACCGATTAGAAAACGCTTACACAGAATGCGAGACGATTGCAAGAAATGCATCAAGTACCTTCTTCAGGTCTTTCAGGCATTTACCGATTCACAAGCGTCGAGCGGTAAATTCTCTCTACGCATTTTGTCGCCGGGTTGATGATATTGTTGATGGAGATTGGTTACCCGACGACAACCTATCACACTTAGATGAAAGAGCGGAAAGTCGTAGTATACAACTCTCGATGGACAAACAATCTGAACCGGTTAATGATGACTTGAACCACCTGAAAAAACTCCGCTCATTATTGTGGTTTAGAATAAACTTGGATAAAATTGAGAACGGTGAAGTAGTCAATGAGCCAATATTTGTTGCGCTCGCCGATGTAGTAAAGAAATTCCCCGTAGAATTAGATAACTTGCGAGAATTAATTTCTGGAATGGAAGACGATTTGTACAGTTCAGAGTATCAAAACTTTGAGGATTTGCGACGTTATTGCTACCGAGTTGCCTCAACTGTTGGACTTTGTCTCATAGAAATTTATGGATATAGTGATCCTAATGCTAGAAGGCATGCTGTAGAAATGGGGATTTACTTACAAATGGTCAATGTATTAAGAGATATCCAAGAAGATATCAGTAGGAACAGAGTATACCTACCAATCGAAGAATTGGCGAAATTTGGCATCACGGAAACCGATCTTAAATCGGGCAAATTATCATCTTCAAAGGGTTGGCAAGAATTCATGCGTCACTATCTAGATCATGTAATGATGCACAGGAAAAATGCAGTTGGACTGTTATCGCTTCTTGATAAAGATGCCAGATACTCGCCAACTCTAATGTGCGCCGCATATGATGCAATCCTAGAAGAAGCTATGAAGAGAAACGGTGATGTTTTTACCAGAAGATTAACTATGAGTTTCTATCGTAAACTACAGTTTGCTTTGGGAATAATTAGAAAGCCGAGAATAAACCTCTAATTATCACCAAACTCCTAAGCAATCTCGCAGGGCAGACTCTAATTCTTCATGCTCAAACTTGTAGCCAGAATCTTGCAACTTCTTTGGGAGTACTTTGGTACTTTCGGTGGTCAGCGCAACTCCCATTTTACCAAACAAAACCCAAATGCCCAATGGAGGGGTAGGGATGAATGCAGGACGCCTCAAAACCTTTCCTAAGACTTTGGCGAATGTCTTTTGACGCACTGGCTTGGGTGCGGTTAGGTTGTAAGCACCTTCCAAGTCATCCTTCATGACTAAGTGATGTGTGGCGTATATTTGGTCGTCCATTGAAATCCAACTGTACCATTGCTTGCCACGGCCTATCGGCCCACCACCGCCAAGCTTAGCAGGGAGCAACATCTTACCAAGCGCTCCACCTGTAGCGTCAAGAACTATTCCTGTTCTTAGATTGACAGTGCGAACTCCAGCTTCCTTAGCGGCTTGACATGATTGCTCCCATTTGGCGCACGTAGTTGGTAGAAATCCTTGACCGGGATTTGAGTTCTCTGTCAGTTCTAAATCTCCTCTTTCACCGTACCAGCCAATCGCACTTGATACAATAAACGCATCAGGCTTTTCATTCAAATTGGCAATTGTTTCTGATAGCAATGCGGTACTAACGGTTCGGCTCTCCTCGATTAATTTCATTCGCTTTTTTGACCATCTCTTGTCGCCAATGCCCGCTCCACCAAGATGAATAATCGTATCAAATCCTTCTAGCTGTTCTGGATTTACTTTTTGCTCAGCAGGATCCCATCTAATTTCCTTTTCTCCAGCCTTTACTGCTCTTCTCACCAAACGCCAGACATCATGTCCGCCAGTATCAAGGAATGCTACTAATTGTCGGCCGATTAATCCAGATGAGCCTGCAACGAGGATTTTTTTCCTCTTCAAGTGGCTAAATTCAGCATGCCTCCTCAAATCGCGCTCCAAGCGAATCTCTCTAGCAGTGAACATCCGCTTTAATCTCTTTTTAATCATTTTTCCAGCGACTAGATTGCCCANAAATCCCAACGGCAGTTTGTAATTCACGCGGTCGTGAATCAAGACTTTCCCGTCTGAGGTAGCATTGAAGTTGTGGGTATGGTGCCATGATTTGAATGGACCTTTTAACATTACATCCTCAAACGAATGTGGGGGGTTGTATTCTGTGTGCTGGGCAACCCAACTCATTTTTATTGGCCCCATTGGGAATTTAAATATTCGTTGAGAGCCCTCTTCAAGACTGTCGTCAGCACGTACCTCTTCTGCCAGTTCCCAAGGCGGCATTAACCTCCTGAAAGCGCCTTTTCTTTCGTGCCATTCAAAGGCTTCTTCGATGCTGTTTTCGACATAGGTTTTATGTTCGAAAACAGTACTCATTTCATCGGCTCCTAAATTGTTGGAGATACGGTTTGAGATTCATCTTTTTCCTGGTATTCTCGGAGGACATGTACCTAATTTTGCCGAAAATAGCACGCTCAGGGCCCCACGCCCTATCGTGTCTGCCCAAAACCCAGAAGATACCGGTGTATGAGTTAGGGTCTCTGCCGTCTAGAGCATATTTATCATTCAACTCAATCATCCAGTTAGCTGCCTCCTCTGGCGTCCTTGCCCATTCGAGAATTCTCTTCCCCCATAACATCCGAAGGTAGTTGTGAATAATTCCAGTCCTGACTAACTGATTTTGAGCAGCATTCCATATCTCATCATGCGTTTCTGCATTTTTAATTTGGTCGAAGCTGTACAACATTCTTTCGTCATCAGAGTGTTCTGCTAAGGTCTTTTTTGCCCATTCGGGGATAGATTCGAATTTGTTGTGATTCGTGTTGTGATAGGCATTGTTGAAACCAAGTTCACGCCAGGTGATAATCTGATCCAGGAAACTTTCAGTTCCTTGACTCAAGCCCCACCACCCTTCTCTAGAGCCTTTCTTGGCCGTTTCTATATGTTCAGGAGTCCACCCACTTTGGTTTAAGATTTGTTCAACGATTTCAATTGAGGATACGTGGCCAAAGTGTAACCATGGCGATAGTCCACTTACTGCAGGATTGTCTACACTATTACGGTCTAAGTGATATCTTTCAAGATTATTTGTTAGGAAATTGGCGAGTTTTCTTTTCGCAGTAGTTCTTCCACCTTTTGCCACCCTCACTGGTTCGATGGTATGGTCAATATCAATTGCAGACAATGCCTTGCGTCCAACCGAGCCACCTTCTGAACAGCGCCATAACCATTCAAACGGCGGTAACTTCACGCTACAGTTGTCAATTATTGAAGAAAACAGTTCATCACTCATCGTTACATTGCTATTTTGTGGTATTGGATTTCTCTGCGGCCATGTTTCTGGACAACGAGTAAAATTGGTGTGAATCCACCTTCTAAATCCGTGAGCAGTGCTGTGCGCGCTGTCAGTCCAAGACATTGGAATAACTCCATTTGAATCTGCAACATACATTTGTATAGGAATGGACTCACTAGCTGCTTCGATGGCTCGTCTTGGATAATAAGTAGGGAATTCGTCACTGACAACAATCTTAGCACGGGCGGCGATTTGTTTCAACAGCCCGATGGGTCCACTAAGCGGAGTCTCTACCCAAGGAATATATCGAATATTATTGTCTCTGAATGTAGAAATGTTTTCTACCATTCCTTGAATCATAAAAGTTGCAATGCGATCGCTGGCGAATTTATGACTGGTGGAAATTTCTTCAATCACCAACAAAGGCACATCGTGTTCTACTGCTAATTCTGCAGCAAATTGCAGCGATGCGTTATAGTTAAATCGTCTTGTTGCTATCATCCAATATAGGATGAATTCACCGTCATCATTAATCGGCTTGTCGTTGACGAGCTTGACTCTGTCGCTGATATTGGAATTCATTGGTTCAACTCCATATTTTGGTGCAACAGGTAGGGGTATCCTCGTTGTTGGGAGTAATCAGTAGTGGAAAATGGAATTTGATTGATGGCATTTGTAGCGATTGATTTCATTGCCTCACTGACCCACAATACGCTATCAAAATTGCTCTGACAAACAAACTTTGCTTCAGTTATCTCGCTTGCTGGTCTTGGGATTTGTCCCGGAAGTAGGTTAACGCTGTAGGCAATAAAAACGGCAGGACCAATTTCGGTGAGGTTTTCTCTAATGGCATAGATGCCGGTTACCTCACCTTCCACAGCGCACTCTTCCCGCAATTCTCTTAGTGCCGCATCACGAGGCAGCTCACCGTCATCAACGTAGCCTTTCGGTAGACCCCAGTGTCCAGAGTACCTGCCAGATGCTTCTTTGACCAGTAAAACCTTCGTTGAATCAGTAACTACCGCTGCAACTCCTAAATCACAACGGACGCTACTCATGGAAAACAAAAAAAACCCGGAGATTATAAAGCGGTGTTTTCAAGCATGCCAGATAATAAACACGGCATTATAAGTCAAAGGGCTTGCCTCACCGCCATGGAAAGCGGAACCATTGACCCAATGAAAATTGAAGCGGAAGCATTTTTACCAACTGAATACGGAAATTTTCGAATCCGTGTCATGGTTGATGAAAATGGCTCGGAACACTCTATCTTATCGGTAGGTTTAGAACAAACAAACAGAATACCACTAATNAGGATACACTCGGAATGTCTAACTGGTGATGCATTCACNTCTTTGAAATGTGATTGTGGGCCACAACTAAAAGCATCCATGCAACGTATTCAAGAGGATGGGTGTGGAGCAATCTTATACCTCCGTCAAGAGGGCCGAGGGATTGGCCTCCATGAAAAAATCAAAGCCTATGCACTGCAAGACAAAGGCTACGACACCTTGGATGCGAACCTATTGCTGAACCATCCTCCTGATGCAAGAGACTACACCTTCTGTGCTCATATGCTAAAATCGGTTGGCATTACCAAAATTAGGCTAATGACTAACAATCCTTTGAAAATTAAGGGAATGATTGATAATGGCATTTCAATCGAGAATCGTATAGAACACATCGAAGGGCTCGGAACTCACAACGAAGGCTACTTAGCTACGAAAGCACAGAGGATGGGTCACATCCTCCCATTTGTTTTTAATGCATAGTCACCCTGCAATCAATCCGGGGTTGTGACATGACGAAAGAACTGATAGGACAGATTGCGCCGAATTTCACCTTGGAATCTAGCACTGGAGACAGCGTTTCGCTCGCAGATTACGATGGCAAATGGAAAGTATTGTTTTTCTATGCCAAGGATGGGTCCCCAACATGCAAGCGAGGTTGTTTAAATTTTAAAGAACAATACAATCTGTTTCAATCACTCACACCACCAGTTGAGATTATCGGCATAAGTGAAGACTCAGTAGAAGATCACAGGCGATTCAAAGAGGAATTAGAATTGCCTTTCTCGCTGCTCAGCGATCCCGAAAGGGAAGTGGCCGACGCCTACTCAGTACCAGTTTTTCTAGGAAGATTCCCTGGAAAATCCTCTTTCTTAGTCGGCCCAGACAGGACCATACATTACTGTTATGATTGGCTATTCAGGCCACGAAGGCACGTTGCAAAAATTCTCAACACACTGAGTAAATTATCTGGTCGGTGATTTAATGGATTGGGTAGAACTATTCGAAGAAGCAGGACTCACAGACAGAGAAGCCCGCTCGCTTGTATTGTTATCATCATCTAAGGAGTTGAAAGCGAGTGATTTGGCCAAAAAGTTGGGAACGAATCGTCTTGACGCCTACAATTCACTGTCTCGGCTAACTCAGATCGGTCTTGTCAAAGTAACTGCAGATCGCCCGATGAAATTCTCATGCTCCTCTTTACCAGTGCTATTCAAAAAACTGATTAAAGATCAAAAATCACGTATTGATAGAACTACAAAAGCATTTGAAAGCATCATGTCNGGTGCGTCTGAAGATGCTCTTGAGGCAGATAATGGGCAAGATGAGGCAAGCGCAAAATTCGCAGTCCTGAAGGGAAGAGATCACATACAGAAAAAGATTGGAGAGTTATCCAACGAAGCCGATGGCCAAGTAGTTTTATTCCTCGGCCGATATGGAATACTACACCTGTGTCGATCACCATCAATAGACGAAATCAATTCAGCCGCAGAGCGAGGCGTGATTGTCAAAGTATTAGCTCAGTTGGACAGAAGGACGCTAAAGTTCTTCGAACAATTACACGACTCGATTGAAATTCGCCATTCAGATGAAGTTAACTCTCTCGGTGTTTTGAAGGATCAAAGCGATGTCATACAATTTTTGTTTGTTGAGCAAAATCCAGTCGGTAGAGGTAGAGAAGATGCTGCGTTGGCAGTATCGTCGGAAGTGTTCGCATCATCACATTACGAATTTATGATGGCGATATGGAACCGAGCAATTGACTTTGATAGCGCTAAGAAACGGTTCACTGAAGAACGAATAGTTGACCCACTAAGANTGACTATCGGAGAAGGTTCATTTCTTGAACAATTTAGAGAGGCTTTGGATTTCAGTGGCGAATTACCAGATGAAGACACCCCGTTTAATCCAGATTCTTTCCTTGCCTCGAGCAGTGAAATCAATCAAGCAAGAGCAGCCTTACAGGATGGCACAGTGTTCAGCCTTCAACAACTCGGCATTGATATCAAAACTATGCTTAGACAAGTCGGCCACCGTATTGGCTCTGAATTGGCATTTAGTTTGAGAAACATCGAAGGGCATGTTGAATTTTTGAGCGAATTAATGGATTGGTGGGAATATGCTGGCTTAGGAGAGTTGGAGTATGACACTGTACCATTTTTCCACATCAAAGTAAATTTAACTCATCCGCCAGTTGAAAACGAAGAAGTACTGCCGTTATGGGAACTCGATGACGGTATAATTGAAGGTGCATTGAGTTCAAGATATCCGGAAGAAAGCAGCGTTAGAATTAGACGAGAAGACGGTCAGAGTGACGACGAAATGTGGCGCTATACACTAATTTTCATTGAAGATAGTGATGATTGAAATATACACGTATTGATAAACCCAACCATTATTTTCTCGCCATGCGAATCCTAACGTTCATGAGGTTCATGAGACAAATTCTGCGCAAGAAACCCGCTGATTTGGATTGGATTCAACGTCAAGGCTTGATGGCGGTAAAACTCGCACAAATATTTGCATTAAGGCCTGATTTATTAGGTGAAGAAAAATGCAAACAACTGCAGCAATTGTACCAACATGCAGCGACAATTCCACCTGAAGATTGGGAAGCGACACTCAAGATGAAGGCAATACCGAATTTCTTTGATAATTTTAGTTCAATTGAATCAACTCCACTTGCTGCAGCCTCAGTGGGGCAAGTCCACAGAGCTACTTTACACAACGGAGACGAGGTCGTCATCAAATTTGTCAAGCAGGCTAACGCAGTCAAGTTTAGGCAAGAAGTCAAGAGAATGAAATCTTGGTTACGGATTTTCCTAATTTTCTCTCCTAGACTTCGAAAGGTAGGTAACCCAATGGCCTTATTAAATCACGTTGCAGATTACACTACAAGGGAATTGGATCTAAGAAATGAAATTTCAGGAGCAGAAGAATTGGCAAAAATTCAAGCAGAAATTGCGGACGAATTCCCGACTCCAAAATTGAGATTTCCAAAATATTATCCCAAATTGTCCAATGAAAATGTGTTGGTTTCAGAATTTATTGAAGGTATTTCACTTGAGGAAGGGATTGAAAATAAATCTCTAGAGTGGTCTACCCTACTTGATNTGTTTAGGATCCACGGAGCTTACCTTTTTGGCATCGGAACATTCCATGGAGACCTGCACCCAGGCAACTGTATAATTGACAATGAGGGAAGATTCGTCTTCATTGATAATGGGGCAATTTGTCATGCGCCGTCATTTGTCAACCGGTCATTGTTTAATTTCTTTGAACATCTTTCTCGTCAAGAGATGCATTCAGCATTCATGTCCCTGCTTGACATGACAACTAAGAAGCCTACTGGGAAAAGGATGCAAAAATATCTTAATCGCATGAATGAAATTTACGCTGACTTTGAAAAGAAGCCAGTTGGTGAACAAAGCCTAACTAGAATTATGATGCAGACTGTTAGAGCAGCAGTGGAACTAGCAAATGCTGAATTTGGTGAAGAAGCCTTCCCAATAATTAGGGCACTAATGTATCTGGATGGTTTGGTAATTCGAACTCATCCGGAAGTCCTGCTGATAAAGTCAATGGGCCCCTATCTTGACGAGTTTAGAGTNAAGTTGGGTATCGATGTAACTGCGGCTTGAGTGATGTGATGAAAAAAGCAGCCGTGGTTGGTGCCGGAATCAGTGGCTTATACGCCTGCTTGCTGTTGGAGCAACACGGATTTGCTGTTGATTTACATGAAAAAAGTAATTCAATTGGCGGTAGGATGAAAAGTGAAAAAAAATCAGGATTCATATTGGATAAAGGATTTCATGTCCTTCAAACAGGTTATCCTTTAGCAAGTAAAGTGTTCAATTATGAGGCAATGAGTTGTCAAGCATTCGAACCAGGTGCGTTGGTAATTAGACCACATAATAGAAAACCAAAAATCTGGCAATTCTCTGATCCATTCAGACGTCCAATAAAAGGATTTATTGGGGTTTTCAATCTATTTACCTCCCCACTCAATTTGCTTAGGGTCGGTTTACTAAGAATGAAACTAAAGCGAATAAAAGATACAGAATTATTTCAAAAAAAATCACAAACAACACTTGATTATCTACAATCAAAGGGCTTCAATCAATCATTCATTGATCAGTTTTTCACTCCATTATTTGGCGGAATATTCCTTGAGACTGAACTTCGAACCGACTCAAGAATGTTTGATTTTGTCTTCAAAAACATGTCAAGGGGACAGATGGTGTTGCCAAAAGATGGGATCTCAGCATGCCCGCAACAAATATTTGACCGTTTAACGAATACTTCGCTGAAACTTGATTCCAAAGTCTCATTACTAAATGATACCAAATTAAGTAACGGTGATGAGATATTTGAATATGACGTAGTTGTCAAAGCGTTCGCGTCTAAAAATTCAAATCTGACCAGAAGTGTTTGGACTTTACACTTTGCTGCACCAAAATCGCCTCTAAAAGGCAAGTACATAATGCTCAATTCGAATATAAAGTCCGAAGAGTGTCTAATTTCCCATTTGGCTGTACCATCAGATATTCAGCCTGATTATGCGCCATCAAATCAGGCTTTAGTTACGGTGACTGTTGTTGGTGAGGAGGCCGAAAAGCAGGGTCTATCGACAAAGCAAGCAGTAGAGGATTGTGTCATAGAGGAACTATCAGGCTGGTTTCCAAACGAAATTCACCAATGGCGCGTTCTAGATGTTCAATACATTGAGTCAGCCTTGCCAGAATTTTCCGGAAGCGATTTTGATAACTTTCCAAAATCAACCACCGCCACTGACTGCGGAGATAACACCTACCACGGAAGCGTTGAAGGCGCATTGCTATCAGCGCAGAGAGCTGTAAATAATATTCTCAAAATCGGGGCATAGTGACGGAACAAAACACATTATATTCTCATGGAAATAAACTGCTCTTTATATGTCAGTTTTGACTATTGTAACCCATGCAAGCAAAGACAAAACCCACAGCAGTGATTGTTGGTGCAGGTCCGGGAGGGCTAGCAAGCGCTATGCTCCTCGCTTACTCGGGCGTAGATGTGACCGTGATCGAAAAAGAATCTAAAGTCGGTGGCAGAACTAAACTGGTTCACAAAGATGGCTTTACTTATGACCGTGGGCCAACGTTTTTCCATTTTCCTGAGGTAATTGAACAGATTTTCCAGGCCGTGGGACTAGATGCTCACAAAGAACTCGAACTCATTCCATTGACAGACCCTTCCTACAGGCTTGTCTTTGGTGCTGGTGGTCAGATTGATGCGACTAGTGACTTGGATCTCATGACCGAGAGGATTCGTGAGCTATCAGGAGACAAAAATGCGAAGGGCTTTGAGAAGTACGTCAAGGAGAATAGGAGTAAGCTAAATTTGTCTAAAGCTTGTCTGCAAACCCCATGGACGGGGCCTTCAAACCTGTTCACCAGACGTGCGTTGCGAGTTGCCAAAGTGTTGAAGCCTTGGGCATCAGTAGCAAGCGATTTGAGAAAGAATTTCGATGATGAAAGAATCCGATTAGCTATGTCTTTCCAGACCAAATATTTGGGGATGAGTCCTTTCCATGCACCTTCGCTTTTTACTATTCTGGCGTTCTTGGAGTATGAACATGGCATATTCCATGCTAGAGGTGGTCTAGGTTCAATCACGCCAAAATTGGCAAATATTGCGGAAGGTTTTGGAGCTAAAATCAGAACATCCACGCCTGTAAAAGAACTGATTTACGAAGGTAAGGCAGTGGTTGGAGTAAAACTTGAAAATGAAACAATCTATGCAGACAAAGTAGTTGTAAACGCAGACTTTGCCCACGCAATGACCACATTGGTACCAGATGAAAAGAGGAAGAAATGGTCCAATAAAAAATTAGAAAAGAAAGGTTACTCTTGTTCCACTTTTATGCTATATCTAGGTATGGATAAGACCTACGACGACCAACCTCATCATCAGATATATGCCTCACAGCGCTATGAAGAAAATCTCAATGACATAACCAATCACAAAATTACTTGGGACGATCCATCACTGTACGTGCAAAACGCCTGTATAACCGACCCACAACTTGCCCCAGAAGGATGCTCGACATTATATGTGTTGGTGCCAGTACCAAATACTCATGATTCAATCAATTGGGACGAAATTAAAAACGACTATCGTGATGTTATAATTAAGCAAATGGCTAAGCTAGGCTACGATGATGTTGCCGATCATATCATTTCAGAGACTATTGTAACCCCCGATGAATGGGGCGCATCAGATATATATCGTGGAGCGGTATTCAACTTGGCTCATAATCTTGGCCAAATGCTTTGGAAGAGACCGCAAAATCGCTTCGAGGAAGCCAAAAATCTATACATCGTTGGGGGCGGAACTCATCCTGGTAGTGGATTGCCAACAATCTTCGAAAGCGCACGAATCAGCAGCAAATTACTACTTGCAGATCTAGGCCTTGACCCAGACTGGAACGGAGTCAGCAACTGGTTCCCGGAGGTAAAGAAGCCCAAGGTCAAGAACCAAAATTCAGGTTCAAAGAAGCGAAGTCGTGCTTCTGGTGAAGGACATGCAGCCTAGAATTATTGCAATATTGGTAAGTCTAGTGTTGCTATTATCCGGATGTATATCACCAGTTAACGATGAAGAATCACGGGAAGCACCCTTGCAAATATCCTTCGTTGCTAAAACCCTTGATAGAGTCGAAGATGGCGGAGCCGAATATAACCTCAAGGAGAGATTATCGGAAAAACCCATACTCATTCTTTGGATAGCAGCAGGATGCTCAGGTTGTCATGACTGGACACAAATGATTCGTGAATCAGTTGAAAATGGAAGTCTAAATTCTACTACTGTCAATATCCTAAGTATTCACAGGTGGTCAGCAATCGAATCCGTCGATCAGATAATGCAGGTCTTCGGACTTGAGGAGAATAACTCTAATTATTCACCATGGCCAATAGCACTACCATCCGAAAACGACATGATTATTGATTTTAAGACAGGTGTAACGACAGATTTTACCATTTATGAGGGATTCAATAATCCGGTCACCCCGACTGTTCAACTGGTTGGGCAAGAAGGTATCAAAATGTGGCAATCTAAGTCCTACTGGGCTAACTTTTCTATGCTTGAAGAGGCTTGGAATGTAGCAGAAATCATCTCAAATTAATCAAGTACATAGTAATCAACCTCAAAGACTGTGCGCGTTAGGCCTTGCTTGTTCGCCCCCGGGGGGGGGAGGCGGTGAAAATCTTGGGTGAAGGAATAAAACTGCCCGTAATCAATGGACTGGGGCGCACAAATCGAGTCGATAATTGGTGGTCACAACCTCTGGCTATGGGGTTGGCACTAACTATAGCGCTATTGTACACATTCTGGCGATTATTCCTGCACGATACTGGAATTTCGTATCAATTAGATGGTAGTACTGTAATGTCCCCAATATTCTCTCCAAACGTATTGGAATGGGATTTGTTTGGATTATCGGATTGGAATCATCCTAATTGGGTAAATGCAGCAATTTTGGTACTTTGGATACCATTTGGTTTTAGAGGTACATGTTACTACATGAGAAGAGTATACTACCGAACGTTCTTCGCAAGTCCCACTGCATGTTGGGTTGATGAGCCAGAAATCAACAAGAAATTAGGGTACAAAGGGGAGAAGCGCGTATTTATTCTAAATAATTTACACAGATACTTCCTCTATGCTGCTATGATAATCATAGCAATAAAATGGTGGGATGTTACTCACACATTAACTTTTGAAGGAGGGCAATATGGATTCTCTGTGGGAACTATTGTCATGGCATTCGAGGCATTTTTGCTAACAATGTATGTTACTTCATGTCATGCTTTGCGACACCTTGCAGGCGGTATGCTAGATCGATGGACCAGTGGTATTAGCAGAATTAGAGGCAAGTTGTTTGGCCGACTAAGTCTAACCAACCGCTCTCATGGCTTTTGGTTCTGGACTTCACTGTCCTTCGTGTTCATAGGGGATTTGTGGGTTTTTGCAGTGAATGAGGGCTATTTTATTGGTCTGGCTGATTGGAAGTTAATTCTGTTTTGAGGAGATATTATGGCTGATGATTTCAAGAAATACGAATATGATGTCGTAGTTATTGGTGCTGGAGGCGCAGGTCTTCGCGCCGCAATTGAGGCTGCTAGAAGTGGAGCCAAAACGGCAATTATTACCAAATCACTACTTGGCAAGGCACACACTGTGATGGCAGAGGGAGGTTGTGCAGCAGCCCTCCAAAACGCTGACCCAAGGGATGGTTGGAAAGTTCACTTCCATGATACCATGAAGGGTAGTAAGTGGCTAGCAAACTGGCAAATGGCTGAATATCACGCTAAAGAAGCACCGGATAGAGTAAGAGAGCTAGAACAATGGGGTGCGGTTTTTGACCGTACCACTAAAGATTTAATCAATCAAAGGAATTTTGGTGGACATACTTTCCCTCGATTAGCACACGTCGGAGATGCAACCGGTTTGGAAATAATTCGAACACTGCAAGAGCGTGGAATCCACGAAGGTATTGATATTTTTATGGAGTATACAGTGAGACATCTGCTAAAAGAAGGAGATAGGGTTACAGGATGCGTAGCCTACACAAGAGTAGAGGGCGATTTCCATGCATTTTCAGCCAAATCAGTTGTCCTAGCAACTGGTGGAATCACCAGAGTTTGGTCGGTATGCTCAGGCTCATGGGAGTATACTGGTGATGGCCACGCACTTGCCTTGTGGGCTGGCGCTGAATTAAGAGATATGGAATTTGTCCAATTCCACCCAACCGGAATGGTCTGGCCCCCATCAGTTAGAGGCATATTAGTCACTGAGGGTGTTAGAGGCGAGGGTGGTAGATTGACTAATTCCGATGGGCAGAGGTTCATGTTCGACTACGTTCCAGAAATGTTTGCTGGAGACCACGCTGAAACAATTGAAGAATCGGACCAATGGGTTGAGGAAGTAGTTTCAGGCAAGTTAGCGACCGTTCGCAGACCTCCGGAATTACTGACTAGAGACGTAGTCGCAAAGGCAATTAACTCAGAAGTAAAGGCGGGGAGAGGGTCGCCTCACGGGGGTGCCTTCCTCGATATTTCACACCGTGGCGAAGAAGCGATATTGAAGAAGCTGCCTTCAATGCACCACCAATTTAAAGAACTAGCTGGAGTAGATATCTCTAAGCAACCCATGGAAGTTGGTCCAACAGCTCACTATGTTATGGGCGGCGTTTTGGTTGATGCAGAGACCCAAGAATCAACAGTACCAGGTCTGTTTGCCTGCGGCGAAGTTGCTTCAGGGTTGCATGGTGCGAATAGATTGGGTGGTAATTCTCTCTCAGATTTAATCGTATTCGGCAAGCGTGCAGGGGAGTTCGCTGCTAAGCGAGCCAAGGATTTGGCTCAGCCAGTTATAGACGATTCTCAAGTTGAACACGCTATTGGTGTTATGTTGGAACCATTCAATAATGAAGGCGGAGAAAATCCTGGGTTCATCTATGATGAGTTAAGAGATATGATGCAAGCTAAAGTTGGTATCATTAGAACAAAGGAAGAGTTAGATGAAGCTATTGATGATTTGAAAGCATTTGAATCTAGAAGAGTTGCAGCATATCCGGGATCTTCAAGAAAATATAATTCAGGATGGCATCAAGCATTAGACCTGAAAAACATGGTTGATGTCTCTTACGCAGCAACGCTTGCTGCCTTGACTAGAGAGGAAAGTAGGGGCGGACATACTCGTGATGATTTCCCTGTGCCAGATGATGAATACTGGGGTAAAACTATCAACGTAATTTACATGGAAAANGAAGAAATAAAAGTCCGCCAAGACCCTGTAGTTGAAATGCGTGGCGATCTCAAAGATGCACTTAAGGAAGTCAAAGAGATGATTGCTGAGCGCGCCGCAGAAGCAGGAGGAAGTAAATGATGTCATTAAAAGGCAAGAAACAGAATTTCAAGATTACCAGAGGTGAAGGAGACGACGCTTCAATGGAGGATTATGAAATCGAGTTAGATGAGGGAATGGTTGTTCTTGATTGTGTTCATCGAATACAATACGAACAGGAGCCTGATTTGGCGGTTAGATGGAACTGTAAAGCTGGTAAATGTGGATCATGTTCTGCCGAGATTAATGGTAGGCCTCGCTTAATGTGTATGACTAGAATGAGTGATGTAGTAGGAGAAGTTGAGCAAGGTGAGCCAATCGACATACGTCCAATGAAGACTTTTCCACATATCAAGGATTTAGTTACAGATGTTTCATGGAACTACGAGGTGGCTCAGAAAATCAAGCCTATTAATGGTCCTAAGGAAGTAAATTGGGAGTTTAACCAGATGGAAGCTGATAGAGTCCAACATTTTAGAGAATGCATCGAATGTTTCCTATGCGTTAACACCTGCCACGTTCTAAGGGACCACGAATTATTCGATGATTTTGCCGGTCCAAGAAATTTGGTTAGACTTGCTCAATATGAGATGCATCCTTTGGATTTAGAAGACAGAGTCCCAGAAATTAAGAAAGAATTTGGAGTAGAATATTGTAACATTACACGCTGTTGTACAGAGGTATGCCCTGCGGGAATCCAAATAACAGACGATGCGATAATTCAGCTTAAAGAGCGAGTAGTAGATCGTTATTATGATCCACTGCAAAGAATTTGGCGGACTCTAACCCGTCAAAAAGTACGTTACTGAAGGCGATAATCAATGGGTAAAGCCATATTGGCAAAGACTACTTTGTCAACGGTCTTAGGTTTATTTTTTATGAACGTTGGTATTGCACATTTCACTAACACGGAATGGTTTGAACCAATAGTTCCTGAGCTTCTTGGAAATCCTACATTTTGGGTTTTACTTACTGGAGTTATGGAAATAATCCTTGGTTTAGGTTTGATAATTCCATTGACTCGTCGGCTTTCGTCTTTGTTCATGGTACTATTTCTCATTACCGTGTACTGGGCTAATCTAAATATGTGGCTAAATGATATTCCCTTAGACAATAAAACATTCGCACCTATTTGGCACGTCCTGCGTTTATTGGGTCAGTTTGTCATGATAGCCGTGGCTTTGTGGGTTGGTGATTGGTTACCAAAGAAGGATGCAAGCGGCTAATCGAAATTTCAATTATTTAATTATCATATTCGGGGTAGAAATGATTTTTACTGCGCAAATTAATCTGTTCGGACATTTATCGAACTAATTTGGGCGCGTTATTTAATTATAATTTGAAATTAAAAAAGGCCCCCTCGAAGGCCTAAACCTTCGAAGGGGCAGTTATATTCCGCGGAATATATCAGTTCATAAGGTTTCTAAAGACTCAGAAGTGTCACTCAAAGGTGCTCAATTCCGATCTTCTTTACGTTTGCCTTCTTGATTTTGTCAGGGAGCCAGGCCGGGCCATTTGCCGGTTTGTCAACCATTGATATGCTGCCACTGAAGCAGTGGACTCTCTTGGTTCCACGCTCTCTTAGGCGTATATCGGTGTGTCCACGGGTTGCGGCTTTTAGGGCTGCACCACGTGGTTGTTTGCTCGCAAATACTTGGCTTGTATCTTTACCGCCCTGCATTAGGACGAAATATTTCTTATCAGACATTTTGGATAACCTCCGGATACAAGTAATTTGGTTAGGTATATAGTATTTGTGCCGAAAAAACGCTATACTGCGCCACATATGCGGAGCAGCACGCCTTTCGAAGCGGTAAATTTTAGTTAAATGGGGTATGTGAAGCCATCTCAAACTACATCTGCACCAGCAAGAGTTTTTGTATTCAAAACTCCTTCAACGGGGCGTATTGTTTCTACTACCGTTTTGGCAATTGAGGCCAAGTCATCAGCAACCAACTTGATTATCAAATCATAATCACCGAACAAAACTGTGATGTCATCAACATTATCCATCCCTTTGATCGTGTTGTAAGCTTCAATTTCCATCCCAGGCGTCACGTTGACTAATACATATCCTACAGCCATGCTATCGTGTATCCTATGACCATGTAGATAATGAATTATTCCAAAGAAACACTCGGAATTTTAAAAATTGAGAAAAATCACGGGAATTCCGCACTTTTTTGCGAACTAGATAAGTAAGACAGCCCTCCATGCTTGCACGATGCCGGAACTGTACATGTCCAGAACCTGCAAATGGGGCGTCTTAACAGTTGTAGGTGGTGAATTGTGGGACCATTCAGGCGATGCACTCATTACTCCAGCGAATAATCGCTTGTCTGGTAGGGAGGGACTTGATTCTATGATACACGAAAAAGCTGGTTCAGAATTAACCCAAGTGACTAGGAATATATGTTTAGAAAAACGGAAAATAAACGCACCACCCTGTGCTGTAACTCACAATGTGGTCACTGAACCTTATAATCTGTCATCAAATTATAAACACATAATTCATGCAGTAGGTCCAGATTGTCGAAGGCCTAGTCAGGATGAATCAAGGAGGCAATTACTACCAGAAACATATCATAATCTATTTGATCGTTTCAAGGAAATGGATGATGTCAGAAGAATTGTGTCACCTCCAATATCTATGGGCATCTTTGGATACCCACATAGAGAAGGTGCAAGAATTACTTTAGAGGTTTTACTGAGTCATCTTGATGGAGAAGAAGATCCGGGCTTTGATGAATTTGTTTTGGTGATTAAGGAACGTAATTTTATCAGCAATATGCGCACTGTTTACCGAGAATCGGAAGATCAGTTGCCTGGTATAGATACAACAAATCAATAGGTGATTATTTGGTTGACCTAGCACAATCGGTCGCCGCTTCTTTTCCAACTGATAGGAAAGGCTTTGATTCTGTAATCGTTATTTCAAATAGCGTAACAAAAATCAGACAGATCCATGATGTGATACCTAGTGATGTACGAACTACTATATTGACCAGCAAATCCAGANTAATAGAATCGTTTTCCGATGATGAAATTATCGTTGAGTTGATGGATGAATCACTATCGATTATGGGTTTACAAATTCTCAATCAGCTACATGATATGATTCTTCAAGCAATTGGTGAGGGGCGTATATCTCGGGGCGAGAGAATCTTAGTTGTCCTTGCAGAACCTTTAGACGGGCTTTTTTCTATTGATACGACGATGCTTAATGCGAATAGATTTGCCACACTGTCGGCAGAAATAAATGTTGATTTAGAAGTATTAACCAAATCTATGCAACTAGCGAGACACATCGGATCAAGGGGTAGAGAAGGTCATTCAGTAGGTGCATTATTCGCTATTGGTTCATTACCTAAATTAAGAAAGTACTCAACACCCTTAGTATTGAACCCATTCAAAGGTCACGATGCTGAAAAAAAGAGCGTATTGTATGATGAAAATCACGAAACTCTAGCAGAATTCGCCTGGCTAGACGGTGCGATATTCTTCAACAAAGAAGGCGTTGCAAGCGATGCTGGTAGGTATATCCAAGTTCCGGCAGGAACCCAAACAAAATATGGTGAAGGAGGGAGGCATTTAGCAGCAAGAGCAATTTCACAACTCGCTGAATGCGCAGCAATATGTGTTTCTTCATCGGGGAAAATCACTCTATACGTCAATGGTCGCGAGCGATACAAAGTTAGGCTGAATTAGTTATTCTGCCTCTTGCAACTCACTCTCAAAAGGGTTTAATCCGATTTCTGCCGAGTTTATTCTTAAATGGATGAGGTGTAAATCATCTCTAGCAGCTTTGAGCGAGGCAGACTGTAGATTTCTATTGATAATTTCTTTACTTCTCTTTATTGATGCCAATCTTTGGCTCTTGTCTTTTGGCCTCAATTGTTCACCTCTAAGGGATATCAACCAATCCTCTAGTGTGTTCTTCCCCCATTCAGGTGCACGCAATTTTGCCGCCAAAAGAATATCAGAATTTCTATGTCTAAATCTAACTCTACCGTCACTAATTCTCGTCGCCTGAATAGAACCCGGATTCCAGATATCCAACGGAATGTGTAAATGATGTCTAATTTCAATCCTATCACGCTGCATGCTTATCGCGTTTTCTTTAAAGGTAAAATCAGCAACTAGCACACTGTGCGTTAATTTGATGAAAACTTGTACCGTTTCATCGTCCTCGAACCACTCCAAAATATCCAANGGNCTTTGACCCCATGTTTCATCACACCACTCCGCAATATCATCGCTCAATGGTTGCATATGGTANCCTCATCGTGGTCATTCTTCAACTTTGTTCATCTTTTGTTAATATTCAAATCAAGCGACCCTGTCGCCGTACTATGGCAGCCAATTGGGGGACCGTCGATTTTGACTGGTCGTTTATTTTGTTGCTGATTCTTTCTTGGTATATCCTACTAAGAATATGGGAGAATAATGGCACTCTTGACCGTTGGAATGCTTCTAGAGTATTCGGCATCATCCTGATGATNCGAAGTAAGCGAGGATTAAAACTCTTGGATAAGACGGTTAAGCCTCGAGGTTTTTGGCGATTTTACGGTGAAATCTCCCTTTGGGTATGTATATTCTCGATGTTAATGGTAGGATTATTGATGATAATTGCATTCATAACCGCCTTAGTCACTCCACCTCAAAGTCCGCCACCCAGTGCTAGTGAGTTAGTTGCAATACCCGGACTAAATCCGGTAATACCACTTGGATGGGGGGCATTAGCGTTTATCGTGGCTTTGGTAATTCATGAATTTGGACATGGCTTACAGGCTCGTGCGCACGGAATGAGAATTAGGGCGTTCGGCCTTTTACAACTAGGCCCCTTGCCACTGGGGGCCTTCGCAGAACCTCAATATGAAGAATTGACTAATGCACCTAGCAAAGAAAGGATGCGGATGTTTGCTGCCGGTCCAGCAACTAACATCTTTGCAGCCATCGTATGTCTAATGTTTTTGGGGGGATTAGCAGGACAGTTTGTTGCTAGTGATGATGGTGTTCACGTAAGAGGTATAGTACAGGAACAAGGAGCGTATGAAGCTGGCTTACAACCGTGGGATATCATTCAATCAATTGATGGCCAAGCCATAAGTAATGTCAATGATTTCTACGAAATCATGACCGCATATTCCGCCAATGATACAATAGCAATTACTGTAATACATCAAGATGGAGGAGTTGAGACCCTGAATGCAACGCTCTCAGACAAGTATGATTATTACGTTGATCTTGGGTGGTCAAAATCTAATTTGGCTGATTTGGGGATTGAGCGTGGAGACCCCTTCCTTGGCGTTGAAGGATTGTCAAGCGCTACAGCAGGAATCGACCGCCTTGCAGGTCCACTATCTCCTCGTTGGGATGGTAACATCTTGCAGAAGTCGATAATGGTACCATTTCATACTTTAAGCATGATGATTGTTCCGTTTGAATTACAAGGTGTTGCAATGCATCCGTTTGAAGAATCGTTACTAGAGGCAGAAGACAATTCCTTTGCCCAAACCCTTGGTACCAATGGATTACTATTTCTGGTGAATTTATTTTTCTGGCTACTTTGGGTAAATATTCTTCTGGGCTTTACAAATCTAATCCCAATGGTTCCATTTGACGGCGGTCATATGTTCAAAGATATGCTCAGAGGCATTCTTAATGGGGTAAAGAAGCTGGGGCGAAAATTGAAGTTTTGGGATATTAACCCTATGTGGATAGAACATATATCCAGCAAAGCATCCAATATTTCATCACTAGCTTTACTTGGAATGATTGTATTTATTCTAATAATCCCATATTTCTAATGCTTACAGTTTCCTTTTTTTCAACTCAGCCAAAATGTTCCTTTTTGGTTTGTTGGTTATTTTGCGATTCCTGCTTGCTGCTTCATTTTTGACATAGCTATCAATAGAATTACTACGAATTTGTAAATTTTTTAAATTGTCACCATTCGAATTTACTTGCGAACAAACTATGGCGATGAATTCATTGAGTGGCAAACCATCCTCCCAATTGAGATATGGTTTACCATTACGGGTTAGTGGAAGGCTGGGAATTGAAGGTTCAAGCTTTCTTAATTTACCATGTAATGTTTCAGTTTCAACCCTAAATACTCTCCAAGAATCGCCTCTTACTCCTTTCAATCGATAAGCGTACAGCGGCATCAAACACGATCTATTTCCCTCATAGACAAGGGAATTATACTGCTCGACAGTTCTCCCAGATAGATACAACCTCGCTTCTTTAGAAGATTTAACTTCAATTGGAAAACATATGTCTCCTCTTAGAGCTAGTAAATCTCCTGAGCCTTCTATTCCAGAACCAGCGGCTCTTACCACGAGAAATGGACGTTTTTCAATCAACCTCATTTTAGCCTTTTCAATTTCATTNCATGACTTAATGATTGAATCTACGCCTTTTGTCAAGCCAGCAAGAACCTGCCTCAGTTCCCTCTCATATTTGCTGCTCACGAAGTTACAACATTGTCAAGCGCTTTTGATTACTTCGGTTGTTAATACAACATTTATTGCAGTTTATGTTGCGTTCCATTTTTCGGTAGGTTTGTGTTCATCAATGGTCTGCCCACGTTATGGCGCGACTGGCGATACGGACTGAGGATTTCCGTTTGTCATTCAAGTTAATTGAAAAATTACGTTCGGAGAATCTAGATTTTATCGTAATCGATGTTAACAAATTAATCCCTGATGATAATATAGTGTGGTTCTCTTCACCAACAGAAATCGTTAACTTTCCTTCAGTCGGAACCCCAATACCAGTTGAAAAAAATAATATTGATGAGGCTATATTATCTGCAATATTTCATCTAAAGAGAACAGCAAAACCTTCATCCTTGGTCATTGGTATNGATCCAGGTCCATACCCAGGTGTAGCGTGGATTGTTGATGGAGCCTTCAATGGAGTTATGCAGTTGACATCTGTCAAAGANGTGATTGTAAAATTGCAAAAATTAATGTCGATTGCTGAGTTTGATAAAGTAACAATAAGGGTAGGTGATGGAGCTCCGTTGATCAGAGACCGCATTATTAATGATTGCATTGCAGAAAATTGGGTGGTGGAAGAAGTTAATGAAACCAAGACATCAATCGGATTAATACGGAATAAACACTCGATTTCGGCGCTTAGAATTGCCGCAAATAGTGGGTCCAAGGTGTGGCAAATGCGAGAATTAAAACCTACTGATGGTGAAATAAAATATATTCAAACCGAAAGTAGAAAACGCTCCAATGGCGAAAAGACAATTTCTAGATTGACAGCAGTCTTAGTCGCCCGAGGCGAATTGAGTATGGAAGATGCTATTGCCAGAGATAGACATCATTCTTCAGAGGAGTAATCAACCTCTAGTTTCGCTTGCTGCATTTCAGGGGAATTCTGCATAATTTTCTTTACCACAACCTCCAATCCAACTGGAGCGAATATTATTGCTCCAATAACCATGGCGAGAAACAGAAACGATGATCCAGGAACATATTGCGTTCCTGGCGAGCCGGCGCCGCTCAACATTAATTTAACTGTTCCAAGCCAAGGAATTTCCCCACCAGCAACTCCAACCAGCCAACTTTCTCTAACAGGTCCTGCCACGCCAGTTGCGCTGTGGATCCCAGATGATCCATTGACAACTAAGCCCCCTTGATCAACAGAACATTGATTGTTATCGCCAAGGGTAACAATACCGGAATGTTTGGGTTGCCAATTCCATACAACAAGATACGGCTCAACATTGGCATGCGCCATCCTTTTGCAATCATAGTACCCTGCACTGTAACCGTCAAATTTGATGGTTATTGTCTCTGAATCTGTGACATTTGTTCCCGGTACCGACCAAGTTAATACACAAGTTCCCATTTGACCATCATTATCAATCACAGCACTATCCCATGTTCCTCCATCAGGGCAGTAATTAGAGGTATTCGTCGCTAGTCTATTGGGCGATATGGTTTGACTTGGCTCAACTTTTAGTATTGCTCGGTGAATTATTGGAGTCCCTCCATCTCCATTCTTATGATAAATAATCACATCACCTTCCATTCCATGAGTTTCATAACCATGATATTTGTTGTTACGATCACTTGCCTCGGCAAAGGTAATGATGTTGCTATAAGGTGTATCCATTACTAAAATTAGATCGCCTGCATCGATACTACCAACTTCACCATTTTCCTCGTGAATCATTGAGGATGACTCAACCACAACCAATGGTGGCATTGTACCAGTATGAGCCCACAACCCCAAAACAAGGAATGCAATCATTGCAACTGCGAGTACCATCTCACGCAATAGATTGTTAAACGGATTACTGTCAGTCAACTTTTACCCTCATTTGCGCTTCTTCAAGCCTTTTTCCACGAGAAAATCTTCCCATGCAACGGCGTGACCAGCGCCTAGAATTTTTGCCGCCTCGTCGCCCTCTGACTTACGTCGCTTAAGTTCCGAGGTTGAATCAATCTGTTTTAATTCTCCGAGAATATTGACATAACCTCTTAGATTCAGGAATTCAGGTGTTGCGACTATCAATATGAGGCTTGATAGCACAATCATCCCGATAGCAGCGCCAGTAAAATCTCCCCAATCAGCATCGCCTTGAAGGAATAGTAATTGGTAGGCGCTGACAATCAAAAGTATTGCTGCGGCTCCAAAAGCGGTTGCGCTTAACATTAGTTGTCTGCCATGCTGTTTTGCCCATAAATCGCTAAAGAACCCCATATCATCACCATTGCTTGGTAAGTGGTACCATGTTTGAGTTCTTTGATGTTTTGTTTACATTTTTAATTACAAATGCTCAAAAGTAGAGCCATTAGAGCCCGTCTACGAGGGTGGGGAGGGTATGTCTGGTGTATTTTCCCTGTTGCATGAAAGTTTGCAAAGAACGCTTGCTGTCAGGCAATGGCACCCAACACCGATACAGGAATCGGCAATTCCTGAAATTATTGATGGTAATGACAGGCTATTGATTGCTCCGACAGGATCCGGCAAGACATTATCCGCAATATTACCTATCTTACACAGATGTATAACTGAAGATTGGAAGCCGTTATCCATACTCTACATTACTCCACTTAGAGCGCTTAACAGAGATGTAGATCGGAGACTCAAAGACGTCGCTGAATCTGTTGGTTTACGAGTTGGATTAAGACATGGTGATACAACGCAATCTGAACGAGCCAAACAAGTAAGGAAACCACCTCATCTATTGATAACAACACCTGAAACCTTCCAATTAATGTTTACTGGCAAGAATTTACGCGGTTTATTAAAAACCGTTAATGCAGTGATTATTGATGAAGTTCATGATTTGGCCGCAAGTGAGAGAGGGTGGCAATTATCGCTTGGATTGGCAAGATTAGAGGCATTGTCGGGCAAGAAGGTTCAGCGAATTGGGTTGTCGGCAACCGTCGGTAACCCTGATCAAGTTGCCAATTGGTTATCAAATACAGGTAAAGCGATTATTGAAACAGGAAAAAGAATTACCGAAGTCTTGGTAGAGACAAAATTCCCCGAATCAGAGGATGAAACTGGCGGAATTGAATATGCAATTCCTTCACGAGCTCACGCAATTTTTCGTCAGGTGATTACAATGATTCGTAAAGATGCCCCATGTTTATTGTTCGTCAACAGTAGAAGTGATGCTGAAACCATTGCTAATCGTCTGCNAAAAATGGCGCCAGATCTTGAAATTGGTGTTCACCACGGATCTCTTGCAACAAAAACAAGAGTAGAGATGGAGGACGGCTTACGCGTTGGAAAAGTTTCGGGATTAGTATGTACATCNAGTCTTGAATTGGGCATAGATATCGGGCTTATCAATCGGATTATCCAAATCAAAAGCCCCCGTTCTGTAGACCGATTGCTACAGAGAGTTGGTCGAGCAGACCACAGGCTAGGTGGTATCGGAAGAGGCAATATCTTCGCTTGGGATTGTGATGAGTTGTCTGAGGCAGCCGTAATCGCAAATAGAGCGATGCGAGGAGAATTAGAACCCGTTATTTGGCGGAAAAATCCACGAACTGTAGCGACTAATCAATTGATTTTAATGGCCCATTGTTTCAAAGCAGTCTCCATTGATGAGGCTACCTTGATAATCAGCCAAGCACCTCAATTTGAATTTTGGACTCGAAAAAATACGATTGAGGTTTTAGAAGTGATTGCTGATAATTGGCTGGTAAAGTTTTCAGCAACTCCCGAGCAGGTACCTTGGTATCGATGGCCTAAAGCAATTTACGAAGAAGCAAAACTTTTGAAGGAAAACCAATCGATTTCATTGCCCACAGAAAGACCATTATTCAAGACTCCCGATGATGAGATTGATGTAAAATTGAAGGAAATCAAATTGATACTTCCTCCGAAATATGCTAAAGGTTGGTTTTCGGTTTCTGGCAGGACAAGGGATTGGGTAACCAATCACTTATCGATGATCCCAGACAAACTATCCTACAAAGTTAGAGATAGCGTGACAAGGCGTACCATTGGTAGTGTTGACGAAGCATTCGTGTTATCGCTAAACGACTCTGGCGAGGATGAAGATGGTGCAGTCCGTAGATTCGTTATCGCTGGTCGGACATGGATGATTATTGATGCCGATCCAGAGAAATCGGAATTGCTTGTTGTCCCCGCATCAGACCAGGCAAAGGCACCTCAATGGGTTGGAGAATTACCCCCGGTCCCAGCTGAGGTGGCACGTGAAATAGGCAGATTAAGAGAGTTGATAGCTTTAGATTTAGGCTTGAAAAACGTTGACAATTCAGATTATAACCGAATTGATAGATTCAAATTACTCTGTTCAAATTCATTAAAGATCGACAATTATCCAATCAATGAACATGCTTTAGGGATGCTCAGTGAGGAGATTGGCGACCATATTGAGAAATGCGGTAGCTTGCCTACTGACCGCAAAATCACTATAGAGGTAAGGAATGATGCATTAATTGTCAATTCTTGTCAGGGAACTAAAATTAACGAAACGATCGGTCATCTACTACTTGCCATGGCATCAACAAAATCGGGAAATTGGGGTCGATTAATCATCGAATCAACTCGAATAGGAATACAAGCATCAGGGATTTCACCCGAAGATTTGGTTGGGTGGTTGAATGATACCCCTCCCGATGCTTTGGAAGGGTTACTTAGCGTAACGTTACCAAATTCTAGGCAACTAAGGTGGCGATTTGCTGAGGTTGGAAAGGCGTTTGGCATTATTAGGCATGGAGTAGACCCAAGGCGAATAAATCTACAAGCTTTGATTCGGAAATATCGTGGCACAGTAGTTCTTCAAGAAGTCTTGGACAAATTATTTTTTGAGAAAATGGATATTCAAGGTGCTAAGGATGTATTGTCGGCAATTCAAGAGGGGGTAATAACAGTTGAAATCTCTGCACCGGGCCCTATTGGCTTATCTAGAAGGTCAAGCAAAGATTTGTTGTTGCCAAATTGGGATAATGCAGCGNTTAGNGAGCGACTNAAGCTGCGTTTAGAAAATGAAAGAGCGGTATTATGTTGCTTGAAATGTCAAAGTGTGAGGCGGTTTAGAGTTGCAAGATATGAGACAATATCTGATATTGGTGTTTGTTTGAAATGCAAAGGAAGAATGCTTGCTTGTGCCAGAGAAGGGTTACTTTCAATGCTCAAAGATTGGGTCTCATCCGAGGATGAGGCAGATAGAGCACGAATGATAAAAAACGCAGAAATGGTCAAAAATAGGGGGCAAGAAGCAATACTATGTTTGATGGGCAGAGGAATTGGCGAAGCAACGGCGCAAAGAATATTACGGAAGGTTCCCAGAAATGATAGAGATGGATTGTTTAGGGCCATACATAATGCCGAGGTTGAATATGCCAGAACCAGAAGATTTTGGGGTTAACTTGCTTCATTCTGCAGGTTGATGATTTCAGCGGCTCTTACCACATCTCCTTCTTCCCACCAATCAACTGCGATAAATGTTGGACGCTTACCGTGTTCTGCCCAGCACTCATTCGCTCGATTTACAAGAAAATCCACGTCATTTGCCTCTCCTGCTTGTGTTGGATCGGCTAGTCCAAGTTGATTGCTTAGCCAGTTATTCATATGATAAACTGCCTGGTTTCCATCACCTCTATGAACATCGCAATTCATTTCTGAGGTACTACTTTCCCCGTAATTTGTGGTCCAACTATGGGTAAGAAAATCATGAATCCACGGATGTCTTTCATCATCGCCTTGTTCCCAAAAAATAACTAAATTAGTNGCATTATCNATTAACTCTTGCAATGTAGGCCAGGGNTCGTTAACCTCGTGGACGAAAATTTTGTCCATAAGGCCGGAATCTATGAACACCTGCTCAAGGTGTTCCTCGGATACATAATTTTCGACTAGAACAGTCACAACATCTTGTGGATTGTCATCCATTTTCTCATCAAGTTCAGACAACCAATCCACTGCGCTAACATTGCCATAGACGCAGGGGCTAAATCCTCTATCATCACTGCCATGGCACAACTTTACCCCGGAGTATTGCTTATTATTCAAATTGTCATAGTGTGTGTCAATCATGAATGCCCTCATTCCAGCTTGCCATTGCGCACTAAAACCAGTTCTGTGATTGCTTGCCGGGTAGTAAATGCCATCATCCTCGGTGGCAAAGGCATTGTGAGTCTCGGGAAAAGTAACATTGTCATAGGTTCGAAGGCATAATTCAATCATTCCATTGCACGGAATAGTTGGTTCTGGCTCCGGTTCGGGTTCTGGCTCCGGCTCAGGTTCTGGCTCGGGTTCTGGCTCCGGCTCAGGTTCTGGCTCCGGCTCTGGTTCCGGTTCGGGTTCCACATTTTCATCAGCTGTGTCATCTGCTTCATTTTTTCCTAACGGGTCCATAGGGTCAATACAACCA